>Ga0154603_1157_pt2 | contig 13841 bp, 11 predicted proteins | sample RifGroF2_FD_116032 | JGI IMG/M metagenome (GOLD analysis project Ga0154603, IMG submission 116032) | Candidatus Melainabacteria bacterium GWF2_32_7 | reverse complement strand
AATAGCTAATCTTAAAAGCTTCATAGCTTTATCAGGGAATTCTCCTGATACTGTTACAGTTAAATCAACTGCGGTATCTATGGCTTCATCACTAAATTTAATATGCTTTAAATCATCAGAAAGAAAATCTTTTATACATTTAGGTTCTTTGAGCATTTCTTTAGTTTCTTCAGGACTAGGAGCTGAAAGAGCAACCTTTTTAAAATGTTTTAGCCATAAATTATCTTCTGATCTGCGATAAGGATTTTTTTTATCGGTATATTCTTCATAAGATTCTTCTGATGTAATACCTACAAATTTTACGTTTTCTAAGCGTGGATCTTCAAACAATATAAATGGAGGAACAGGCTTATTTATTAATGGCGGATAAACTTTTTGTTGTGCTAAAAATTCTGGAAAATCCTGTATAAATACAATTAATTTTCCTCCTCTTTTCTTAGCTTCATTCGCCTTAATTGTTAATTCTCCACGAAAATCTCTATTTTCGTTGATTAATCTACTTGTATTTAGTGCCCATACTGAAGTCTTATTTGGTGAAAAGCCCATATTCTCAAACTTTCCATCTGTCAACATTTTAGAAAAAGAGTCAATAACAAGTGAAGGTTCACTACCCTCTTTATAAACAAGATTAACTTGATGACCGCTAGCAAGGTTAAGTGCTAACAATTCAGCTGGTTTTTCATATGGTTTAGAGTCTTCTTTATTAGATTTATCACCAGTAAAAGTTATAAAGTTAGCTTTTAAATTTTCTACACTTGGTTTTGCGAGATCATTTTTATTAAATGATGAAAATTCTTCCTGCTTTTTCTCAATCTCCTTGAAAGAATTCTTATTATTCAACAATCTTACTTGTGGCCTTAAGTAGGTAACTTCAGTTAACATCATATTTTCCTTCTACACCCTAATTTGACTCTTCTTAATCACTTTTTCCAGATAATTTCAAATTTTTATTATGCATATGAACTAGGTGTATAAAATACACTAACAATAAAAAATAACACCCTTGAGTAAAAATTTTAACAAAATTTTACAATATTCTGAAAAGCAAATTTAGAGCCTATCCGACAAATAAATTTCTGTTGTACAACAATGACATTACCCTCATATTCTGACCTTTACCGTTAAAATTGGGGGATGTGGGATTAATATTGATAAGGCAAAGTTTTATTCTAAAACCCTTATTGCTGGAATATCTTTTGCCTGTAAAACATCGATAAATGAGATTCCTCCGGTAGAGACGACGTTAATGTGAGAAGCTTTATCATATTTGTAAATTGCGTTTACTGTATCTATCCCACCAACCATCGTTGAGGCATCAGTGCTAGCTATAGTTTGAGCTATTGATCTATTCCCATTCTCAAAATCTGCAATCTCAATTACCCCCACTGGACCGTTCCAGATTACTCTTCTTGCTTCATAAATCAGTTTATTAAATTCTTCAAAAGTTCTAGGACCTATATCTACAACGTGCCAGTCTTTTGGAATATTTTCTCTGGAAACGAAATTATGAGAGGCACCAGGTCTTATTTCTTCTGCTACCAGAAAATCATCGGGTAATATTATTGGATTTCTTTCCAGTTTAGATTCACACATTAGTTGTTTTGCCATTTCTACAGCTGTATCTGATATATTAGCTTTACCGATTTCATGCCCTTGAGCTTTTAAGAAAGTTAGGCCAACCTCACCTGCAACTAAAATATAATCTGCAATTTCTATGAATCTTTCTATTACAGGCATTTTAGATTCAGGATTTTTGCCTCCCATAAGTAACACAAAAGGGTGGTCAATATTTAGGATAAAGTTTACTATTTGATCTAGCTCTTTTTCCATTAATAGTCCTGCATAACTTGGAATATGATTAGTTATGGCAATATTGGAGGCATGTTCTTCATTTGCTATTCTGAAATCATCATCTACATAAATATCTGCAAGATTTGCTAAACCGTGAGCAAACCAGTCATCATTTTTGTATTCTTCTTTATGAAAACCAAGATTTTCAAGTAAAATTACATCTCCAGGATGCATATTGGAGATAGCGGTTCTGGCATCTACTCCGAATATTTCGTCTATGTTCTCTATATGGGTTTTTAATAATTTCTCAAGTTCTTCAGCTACAGGATTCATTCTGAAATCTGTAATTGTTTGTCCTTCTGGCTTGCCTAATTCTGATATCAAAATTACTTTTGCACCTTGTTCTCTTAAGTAGTTAATTGTTGGTAAAGCTGCTTTTATTCTTGAATTGTTGGATACATGGTGATCTTTTAAGGGAACATTAAAATCTTCTCTTAAAAGAACTTTCTTATCCCTTACGTCGACATCTTTTATAGTTTTCATAATTCAATCCCCTTAAGGTTTATGAGTTTAGTTATAAAACCTTAGAATAATCATTATTAGTTTAAATTTATTATTAGCTTATTTTTGAATTAATTAAATAGCCATTGGTTGAGGTTTATTTTACATATAAGGTTCTTGATTATCTTATATCAGGGTTGAAATATGAATCATTTAAAAAACTTATACGTCTATAGAATTGAGTTTGAAAATAAGATATTAGGAGAAATGGCTGAGTGGTTTAAAGCAGTTGTCTTGAAAACAACCGTACATTAGTAGCGTACCGTGAGTTCAAATCTCACTTTCTCCTATTTAATATCCCTCTGTGGCGCAATTGGCAGACGCGGTCGGTTCAGGTCCGGCTTGTTGAAGGTTCGACTCCTTTCAGGGGGAATTTTTATTGCAAAATATTTATAACAAATTAATAAAATTAAACCCTGTTAGAATTTAAAACTTTTTTAGCGTATGCTAAACTTTAGCTTACAAGACTGGGATAATAAAGGTTTGTGCGTCGAGTATAAATGTGGAAAATTATTACTAAATATATAAAAGCAGGTAAAATATCTGATTTTAAAGAATCAAGTAAGTCTATCAAGCATATATTAAAAGGCGCTCTTGTTGATTTTAGCAGCTCGAGATTCTTTAGATGCTTTTCATACTTATCCTGGTTAATTAAAGATAGAAAAAAACAGCATAAAATAGTAGAAGCAAGCGAGCATAAGTTTGCTATTATCTATTTTTATCAAGATAAATTTAGCAAGTCGAAATTCGCACAATTTGAAAGAAGTCTAAAAAAGCAGATTTATAAGAATTATTCAGTATTCATAGCTTTAGACAATCTTAGTAATATATTGGATGAGATTTATCAGGAAAAATATACTCATATCTGCTTTGTAGAGCAGGGAGATTTAATTTCAAATCATGCTTTGAGCTCAATTGTTTGTGCTATATCTAAATACTCCGATACAGAGTTGATATATAGTGATGAAGATATTAGAGATTTCCTGGGCTTTAGGCATAATGCTTATTTTAAACCGCAATATGCTCCATTTTTATTGTGGAGTCATAATTATATTAATGCATTATTAACTGTAAAAGTTCAAAGTTCTATTTTTTCTAAGTTAAAAAACATAGATAAACTTTCTCAAGCTGAGTTATACAAATTTATACTTGAAATAACACGAGATAAACTTAATATATATAGGATTTGTGATATTCTGTATCATAGATCTTATGGAAATTATAGGAAGTTAAAAAATACATCAACTCAAAAAATTGTTGAAGCTGAATTACTAAAGAGAGATTTACATGCCGAAATTCTGAAAAATTCTCCTGAAAGTTATAATATTCTTAAATTCAAGCCTAAAAATAATCCAAAAGTATCCATTATAATACCTTTTAGAGATAAGATAGATGTTCTAAAAAACTGTGTAGATAGTATAGAGCAAAAATCGACGTATAAAAATTATGAGATTATTTTAGTCAATAATAGGAGTCAAAATCAGGATACACTTGATTATTTAGAAATTACTAAACATAAAGTTGTCGAAGCAGATATAGACTTTAACTTTTCAAAGCTGAATAATATGGCTGTTAATGTTGCTGAAGGAGAATATATTGTTTTATTGAACAATGATATTGAGATTATATCTACTGATTGGATGGAAAGCTCTCTTGGATTGGCACAATTAGAGCAGGTTGGAGCTGTTGGTGCAAAATTGCTATATCCTAATAATAGAATTCAGCATGTAGGCATGGTAAAAAGAAGAAATGGGGATTTATGCCACGTTAATATTAAAGTCCACTCGAGAAAAGCTGGATATAAAAATTATAATCGTTTAATTAGAGAGTTTATGTGTCTTACAGGTGCCTGTATTATGGTGTCTAAGTCTAAATATCTGGAAGTCGGAGGGCTTAATGAAAATCTGGCTGTTGAATGTAATGATACAGATTTTTGCTTTAAGCTGTTAGAAGCTGGATATTATAATCTTTATAATCCTCATTGCGTACTATATCATTTTGAATCATTATCAAGAAGAGGAGTATGTGAATCTTCGATATCTCAAGAGAAATCTTATCAAATAGAAACCTGGAAGAAGTATCTGGAGGATGATATCTTCTATAATACTAATTTTGCAGGTAGATATTTTAGCTAAATTTAGTGATATGAAGATTAATATTGGTATTTATTATTTTTTCTCATTTTGTTTTAAATTAAAAGAACTATTAAACATTTCTAGAGTTTTGCTTCTTAATTTAGTTTCTTTAATTTTTGAGCTGGTTCCTTCAAATTCTTTTTCAAGAGATGCTATATTTTCTCGGAATAAGCTTAATTCTTGAGCTTGTTCCGGGTCTATTTTTAAGAGTTCATTATATGCTATTCGATAACTCTGAGTATCGTTTAATAAAACAGCTGTGATGCCTAGCCCTGTATATACTTCAGGTTCTTTAAACCCAAGACTTATAGCTTTATTAAAGTATGATTTTGCATTTTGTAAGTTAGAAGTATCACCAACCCTGGTAAATTTATCTAGATATAATTCTGCCAGAATTGCAGATTCTATACCTTGAAGCTCTGGATCGCTGCTATGTCTTGGAATTGATTTTTCAAAAAACTGAATAGCAAGGTCTGGTTCATCATGCCGAAGATAGTATATTCCTAATAATCCAGGATCTGACATGCTTTGTAAAAGAGATGTTATTGAGCCGGAATAACTGGATAAACTACGAATTTGATTGTTTAAGTTGCTTTTAATTATATTGATTGGTGTAGCAAAATTGATATTCTGAACAGTTGCAGAGGGGAATCGTGCAGCAATTATACCTACTAATTCACCTCTATTATTGAATAATCCACCTCCACTTGATCCTGGTGAAACAGGTGCGGTAAATTGAATACAATCTGGACAGAACATTACATCAGATTTAACCTGGCTTATGATTCCATCAGAAATAGAGAATTCTAATCCTTTAGGAGTGCTTATAGCAAAGATTTCCTCTCCTGGTTCAAGTTTTTCAGAGTTTCCCATTTGTACAATAGGTAAACTTTTTTGAGGGTTTATCTTAATAAGTGCAAAATCATATAACGGGTTAACTGTGCCAATTCCTGTTACTTTATAAGTTTTGCCATCTTGTAGTTTAACGGTAATATCTTTTTTTGCCCCTTCAATTACGTGGAAATTGGTTAATATTATTCCTGATGGATGTAAAATAATTCCACTGCCTTGTGAGTCGTCATCAGTACGAATAACTACAGTTGCAGGAGCAGCCTGTTTATATATTTGTGTTGCTGATAGTCCTCTGGGCGGGATATTTGGGACTTGAGCCATAATTGGGTTAGTTATGAATAAAAACATAAGTAATAAGCTTAAAGCGCTGATAATTATTCTCATTTTCTATCTCCCAAGTAGTTTCTAGGTATTAAAGCATATATAATTCTTAACTAACATCCCCACAGGTTTAAATATTTATTTTAACTATATTTATGCTGGTAAATTAGATTATTTACCAACTGATTTGTGTTGTTTAAAATGATAAAATATGCAAACATTGTTTTCTGAATTATATAATAAGGCTACTAAGAACCTATCCGATAAATAAGTTTTTCTGTCATTGCGAGGTGCTTCGCACTGTATTTAGTCATCAATCATTCCGATAATACCGCTAATATTACGAGGGTACTTCGCCATGTCATTGTGAGCCATAGATCGTGACTGCTTATAATAATCTCCCTTGCGAAACAATCTCAAAGCATAAAACGATGCACTGTCATTGCGAGTCATGAATCGTAATTATAAGCAACAATTATACTTGCGTGGCAATCTATAAGCATCATTTTTTGAATTCTCGGATAGGCTCTAAATAGAATTTTAAGGTGATAATTGTGCATTTTGATGTTTATATTTCCTCAAAAATTAAAGATGATTTAAAAGAAGTTGTTAATATAGCTAATAGGCAGGGCTTGAACATTGAGCTTAAAGGCTTTGTCAAAAATCGTGATTTGGATAATTTGGATGCATTATTACCTGTTTATAAAGATGCCTTAAAGGATTTCAACGGAAAGTTAGCCCTTCATGGTGCTTATCAAAAAGTTAATCCTGTATCTAAGAATCCTGAAAAAAGAGAATTTACTATTTATCGCTATAGTCAGTCGGTAGAAATTGCTAAAATTCTGAATGTTAAAACTATTGTATTTCATACTGGTTATGATTCATTCAGAAGATGGCCTGAAATAGGGTGGTTTATTGATGAACACGTTGAATTCTGGAAATCTTTTATGAAAAAACTTGATGGAACGGACATAATTATAGTTTTAGAGAATACTGATGAAAGAAAACCTGAAATACTGATTAAAATAGTTGACAGGGTAAAGTCTGAAAAGCTAAAACTTTGTATTGATACAGGTCACGTAAATCATAAAACTCATATGACTGTTAAAGAATGGATAGAAAAAGAAGGTAATAGACTTTATCACATGCACTTACATAATAATTATAAAGTTCTTGATGATCATAATTCCTTGTTAAAGGGAACGATAGATTTTAAAGAAGTTTTTGAAACACTAAAAGAAAACAATCTTACACCAAATCTTTCCCTAGAAATTACTGATTATGAGGCTACTATGGAAAGTCTTGAATTTATGCGAGGTCAGCTATAATTTAGCATTTGCCTCGGTTGTGTTTTTTAAGATATTCCTGGTGATATTCTTCCGCCGGGTAGAACTTTGAGGCCGGTGCTATTTCTGTAACTATATCACCTTTGTATTTTTTTAATTGTTGTAATTGTTCTTTTGATGCTTTGGCTTTAGATTCTTGAATTTTATCGTGAAAGAATATAGCTGATCTGTATTGTGAGCCCATATCAGGCCCCTGCCTATTTAATGTGGTTGGATTATGTATATTCCAAAATACATTTAGCAGGTCATCATAAGAAATAACTGCCGGATCGTATATTATCTCTATTGATTCGGCATGACGTGTTTTACCGGAACATACATCTTCATATGTCGGATTTTCATAATCTCCGCCTGTATATCCTACTGTAGTTTCACCTACTCCATCCAGACAGCGAAATTTTTCCTCTACACCCCAAAAACATCCTGCCGCAAAAGTAGCTTTTTCCATAAAAAATCCTCCTTCTATAATTTAATTTGGTAATATCTATTACCTAACTTAGGTTAACGACTAAAGCCTTTGAAGCAGTAGGACTTAGTTTAAAGTTATCAGTTATCGTTGGAGCACTACTTTTAATTTTATTAGAAAAGGAGGATTTTTAACTTGCCTATAAAGAGAATATATTTATCTAATAATTAGTTTTTAGAGTTAATTACCTCGTTTATATGGGAAATTCTTCTTTTAATTCTTTTTGCTATCACATTAAAATGTTCAGGGTCGATATTAGGAGATTGAATTTTACTGTTTTCAAATATTTGATCTAATTGGACATTATTTAATTCTTTTATTATAGATGAATAGTCAACATCTAAGTCTGAAATTGCAATAGTATAGAATGATTTAGTTATAACATCTATTAAATATGCAGTTTCTGTAGCACTATTTGAATAATTTTTAATATTTTGTACTAATTCCTGCAATGTAGAGAAGAATTCAACTGGTTTAGATCTTGTCAAAATGTCAATTGATACTAAACGAGAGTTTATATCAATTTCTGGATCCATAATTAAAGCTTTTAAACTATTATCTATTATCTCACTTTTACAGGGAAGGATATTCATAAATCGTTGTAACAGATGATCGGCAATTAATGTAGTACTTTCTTGATTGCAGGATGCTTTATATAATTTCAATAGAGAATTAGTGCATTTGTCTCTTATTGCCTGATCATCGGATTTGGTAGCTTCAACCAGTGCATCAGCTACTAACAAAAGAGATTCTTTATTTTCAAGTTGATTATCAATTATTAAAGATTCTTCAAGAATATGATCGGCATATCTTGATAATGGTAATGATTTACCTTTGGTTAAAAATAATCCGGCTATTATGGTTTTCATTATTTCTGGTTGAGATTCATCAAAAAGAGCTTCTTCCAATTTTTGATACAGAATTTCATTATTAGAAGCAACAACGGCACTTAATACAGCTTGTCTTGGAAATTGATCTCCGGATTGTCCGTTAGTATCAATATCTTTAGCTATTTCACATAGTTTATTAAACTTTAATATTGCATCTTCTTCCTGATTTAATGGTTGAAAATTCTCACTCATAATGCACCTTAATTATTGAGTTATTAAATATCATAATTAAATGATAATTCAAAAGGTAATAAATAACAATTTCAATAGATATTATAGGAGTAATCAGGATTTTATCAGGAATTTAGGTATTAAAAATGCTAACTAACCTGAATAGTTAGTTAGCTAAAACCAGCATGAATATTGAGTAAAAATTCTCAAAAATTTTAGAGAATCGCAAAAGAGGCGAAGCCTCTTTGCTACCTATGGGTGGTTGTGGGTGGGTGTTTTGAGAATTTTTACTCAATATTCATGGAAGAAATCTTAGAAAAATTTATGAATAGTCTTATATCAGTGAATCTTTCAATTGGTTGTATTTAGCCTGCGCGCTTTTACTTATTTCTATTTGTATATTAGTTGTGCTATCGGAATTTAATAGTTTTTTATCAAGTTGTATAAGATTATTTAAGCAATGCTGCTTAATCTCATTAATATTTGGTAATGGTGATAATACTTTACCTTCTTTTACCATCTGACTTAATAGAGGAATAGCATTTTGTTGAGTATATATATTCTCTTCTGCGCTAGCAATTATATCTTTTACTAATTTATTGTTGTCTAAAAAGCGCCAGACTTGTTTTTTACCAGGATAAGTTATTTTATTCTGACTAAATTTTGCTTTATAGATTGATTTTGAGTCTTTTTCTATTTCAACAAGTTTATAAAGACCTCCTAAAGCAGGAGCATCTGCTGAAACTACAAGCTCTGTTCCTACACCAAATGCATCTATTGGGGCTCCTTTTTCTATTAAATCTTTTATTTTATACTCATTTAGGTCACCACTTGCAACTATTTTGGTGTTTTGCAATCCTGCATCATCAAGGATTTTTCTTGCCTCAAGGCTTAATAAGTAAAAATCTCCGCTATCCAGTCTGATCCCTTTTATTTCAGGAGAAATTCGGGTTGCTTTTTTGATGCCTTCAATTGTGTTATAAGTGTCTACCAGTAGAATTGTGTTGTCTGGATATGATTTATAGTATTTTTCAAAAGCCTCTTCTTCGCTATCAAAAGCCATTATCCAGGAATGGGCAATTGTTCCGTAAATCGGCAGGCCAAATTTATGTCCTGCATATACATTTGATGTTCCAGTGCATCCACCTATGTAAGATGCTCTTGCTGCTAGAGTTGCTGCTTCAGGTCCATGAGCTCTTCTTGATCCAAATTCAATTATTTGGCGTCCTTGTGATGCTGAAACAATTCTTGAAGCTTTTGTGGCTATCATTGTCTGGAAATTAAACATTGACAGAATATACGTTTCTAATAATTGTGCCTGGATAATAGGAGCAGTTATTCTCATTACCGGCTCATTAGGAAAAAATACTGTGCCTTCCGGCATAGCCCATATATCACCTGTAAATTTAAAATCTTTTAAATAATCAAAAAATTCATCTCTTATATTTTTGAAAGTTGGATGTTTTCTGAGATATTCTAATTCCTGCTCTGTAAACTTAATATTTAAAGTATAATCGAGAATCTGTTCTAATCCTGCAAAAATAAGATAATTTCTATTGGGAGGGTAATTTCTGACAAATAACTCAAATGTAGCAGTTTCATTCAGATTATTTTCATAATAACCTGCCATCATTGTCAGCTGGTACAGGTCAGTTAAAAGAGCACTGTGTTTCATTTTTAACCTATTTATTTATGTATTCTACTTTTGTAACGTAATCAAGAATCTTGATTTTTGAGACACCGCCATAATCAATCTGTAAATTAGGGACTTTTTTAAGAGGTATTTCAAGAATATATGAAAGAATGCACCTGATCACCCCTGCGTGAGTTACTATGGCAACTTCCTGATGATCTTTTTTTATTATTTCTTCAAAAAACTCAATGCTTCTTTGATATAAATCAAGAAAGGATTCTCCATTAGGGCAGGAAACTTCTACAAAGTTATTGCGCCAATTTTGGAAGATTTCTTGATCTTCTATTAAAGTCCACTTTTTCAGTTCCCAGTCACCAAAATTTATTTCCATAATTCGTCTGTCAGAAATAAATTTTGAATTCCCTAAATATTCAGCTAATTTTAGGCATCTTTTTAATGGACTTGTATAATATATAGCCTTTTTAGTATTTGTAAGTTTGTTTTTTATACTATTTAATTCTTCTTCTGTACCGGAAATCTCGATATCTGCCTGTCCGTAGCAAATACCTGTATCGCAGTCAGGTTTTGTGTGTCTAATTAAATATATTTCCATGGTAAGGCCACTAGGATTAAAATGTAAAAAGAAACTTCGATTATTTGTTGGACTGCTCCAAGGCTGTCACCGGTATATCCATCTAATTTTTTAGTTAAAAAGATGCTTATAAGTTGTCTTATAAAGAAAATAGGAATTAGTAGTAATAAATAAGAATATCCTAATAACATAATTGGTAATATGCCAAAAGATCCTGCTATTGCTAGGTCTATGAGATTAAATCTATCTGTTACCACGATGGATTTACTGGTAGAATCATTTTTGCGTGCATAATCATGGGTAAACATAAAGGATATAGCTATAAATCTACTTATGCTATGAGCAGCTATAAGCGCAAGTGGAATAATTGCCGGTTTTATTTCGAGTAAGGTTAAATACTTTAAAGAAAGCATTAAAATTAATCCGATTACTCCATATGTTCCAATGCTGGAGTCTTTCATTATTTTAAGAATATGTTCTTTATCTCTTCCTGCTCCAAATCCATCGCAGGAATCAGCAAGTCCATCTTCATGAAATGCACCAGTAATAAGAATTGTACTTATTATACTGAGTAAAATAGCAATTGGCTGGGGGACTATAAAACTTGATAATAAATATGTGGCTGCTCCAAACCCACCTACAATCCAGCCAACTAATGGAAAGTACCTCGATGCCTTACTTGTATATTCTTCTGAAAAATTGCCAAGCGAATAACAAGGAATTCTGGTATAAAATGCCAGTGCCGTAAAAAACATTGTTATTTGTTTTTTCATACTTTCAGCCGCTTTTTTTTATTACAGTTTAAAGTTTATAACTTAATGTAATACTATACCTGCTCCAAATAAATTATTATTTGATATAAGCATAATTTAAAAGTTTAAAAGTGAAGTTAGCTAAAAGCTAACTTCACTTTTGTCTGATACTTCACTTTTAGTGACATTAGCTGATTCAAAAGATGCCATTTCATTTAGGAATCTAACAGCAGATTCAATAATTGGATATGCAACAGCTGCTCCTGTTCCTTCTCCTAATCTCATTCCTATATCAAGTAATGGATCAGCTCCTAAATGTTCAAGCATTATTTTATGACCACGTTCACCTGATTTATGAGTAAATATACAGTATTCAAGTATGTTTGTATTCATCTTGGCAGCTGTTAATAATGCTGATGTGGTAATAAAACCGTCTATCAATAAAATCATGTCTAATTCAGCTGCCTGGAGCATAGCGCCTGTCATCATTGCTATCTCAAAGCCGCCGAAGGTTTGTAAAACTACAAATGGATCTTTGTCTACAAGATTATTGTTAGACAAAGCCTGTTGAAGAATTTCTCTTTTTTTTCTAACTTTCTCATCATCTAAACCTGTACCGCGACCTGTACATTTTTTAATTGGTATTCCACAAAGTAGGCTTAGTAACATAGTTGCAGGTGAAGTATTGCCTATACCCATTTCTCCAAAGCCAACAATATTGCAGCCTTCTTTATTTATTGTTTTAACTATATCTGCACCTTTAGATAATGCTTCAATACATTGCTCTTTTGTCATTGCAGGACCATGAAGGAAGCTATTAGTGCCATTTGCGACTTTTGCATTTATCAGGTTTGGATGGGGATCAAAGTCACATTTTACCCCTGCATCTATAACTTTTATGTCTATTCCATGTTGTTTTGTGAATACGTTGATACCAGCTCCACCGTTTAAGAAGTTAAGAACCATCTGGTAAGTTACTTCTTGAGGATATAAGCTGACACCTTCTGTAGCGATACCATGATCTCCTGCAAATACTAACATAGTCGGTTTTTTTAGTTCAGGAGTTAGGGTGTTTTGTATACAGCCTATTTGTAATGCTAGCTCTTCTAGTCTGCCTAAAGCTCCTGGCGGTTTAGTTTTATTATTAATTTTATGTTGCAACTTGGCCTGTAATTCTTCTGACACGGGTTTAATATCAAAATTTATCATCTTTAATGCTCCTTTATTATAGTTATAAAAATTAGTGGTATAAAAGAGTATAAAGACAGGAATTTATATCAGGATTCCTGCCCTAGGTTTTAATATTATTCATACTCAATCTCCTTTCTTGTGCTTGCAAGAGTTAGAGCTTCATACAAATTGGTATCCTGGCTTAGATTTTTTAATCAACACAGTTGCGACACAGATACGGCTTTTCACTTGTATTTCCCAAATTGTATTTATGTGCAATAAGTTTTGATAAATTTATCTTATTTATATTATTTTAAAAAGTCAATATAAAATACTGAGAGAAATTGTGTATTTGTAGGAAGATCTACTTTATTTTTTACTAGATATTATGAATGATAGTTATTTGTCTTACAAAATTTTTAGTAGAATTAATTAAGTCAAAACAGGGGATGTTTTCAAATTGCATCTCTGAAAACATCCTTTTCTTTATTAGAGTAAAAGGTGAATATAGAAAAAATAATATTCTTGTATCAGTTTTATAAGAGATGAGTATGAAATAATGACAAAACGCACTTAAGTAAAGGTAATAGATAATGAAAGCGGTAGTTTTAGAGAATATAAAAGTATTACAGGTTAAAGACATTCCTGTTCCAAAACCTAAAGAGGATCAAGTTTTGCTAAAAGTATCTACCTGCTCATTATGTAGAACTGATGCAAAAATGTTCCAGCAAGGTCAACGAGACTTGGTTTTACCAAGGGTCTTGGGTCATGAAATTTGTGGGCAAATACAAGAAACCGGAGAAAAATTCATAGTCTGGCCAGGTAATTCCTGCGGAAATTGTGAAATGTGTAAGACAGGACAAGAAAATCTATGCGATCAAATGCAAGTGCTTGGATTTCACTGTGATGGTGGCCTTGCTGAATTTGTTTCTGTATCTAAAGAATCTCTTTTTCCTGTTCCGACAGGTCTATCAGAAGACGTTGCCTGTATGGCTGAATTGCTGGCATGTGGGATTAATGCTGTAGAGCAGTCCGAAATTTCTGCGGGTCAGTCAGTCTTAATATATGGTGGCGGTGCTGCTGGATTGCTCTTAGCGTTAGCTGTATATGAAAAAGGTGCTAAGCCATATATCATCGAAAAAAATATAAATAAGTTACAAA
>Ga0154603_1155_pt1 | contig 14430 bp, 15 predicted proteins | sample RifGroF2_FD_116032 | JGI IMG/M metagenome (GOLD analysis project Ga0154603, IMG submission 116032) | Candidatus Melainabacteria bacterium GWF2_32_7 | reverse complement strand
AAAAGTTATTGCTAAAAGAACTCCTGGTTTCACAGGTGCTGATTTGTCAAACTTAATAAATGAAGCAGCTCTTTTAGCAGCTAGAAAAAGTAAAAAAGAAATTGAAATGGAAGATGTAGAAGAAGCTATTGATAAAGTAATAGCAGGTCCTGAAAAGAAAAATCGCATAATTTCAGAAAAAGAAAAAGAAATTATTGCTTATCACGAAGTAGGGCACGCTTTACTTGCAAAACTTCTTAAAGACTGTGATCCGCTTCATAAAGTTACCATTATATCAAGAGGTATGGCCCTTGGCTTGACCATGACACTACCTGTAAATGATCAGGTTCTTTATAGTAGAACACAGTTACTTGATAGAATGGCTATGACTCTTGGAGGAAGAATATCTGAAGAAATTATCTTCAATGAAATCACCACCGGTGCTCAAAATGACCTTGAAAAAGTTACTGATCTTGCTAGAAAAATGGTAACAAACTTTGGCATGAGTGAAAAAATGGGTCCAATGACATTTGGTAAAAGAAATGAGCACGTATTTTTAGGCAGAGATTTTGGTCACGAAAGAAATTTCTCTGAAGAAGTTGCATCAATAATAGATAGAGAAATCAAATCTATAGTCGAAGAAAGATATAAATTTGCAAAACAAATTCTATCAGAAAACAAAGATGTAATGGATGAAATCGTTAAAGTTCTTCTCGAAAAAGAAACTCTTGATGAAAAAGAGGTTGATGAAATCATAGAAAGAGTTAAAATAGAGCGAAATAATAACCAAAACTATACGGAACATAACGTGTAATCTGTTGGACAAATTCGGCATACTAAGGAAATAAAAATGGCAAAAGAAAAAATTGAAAGACAGATCCCTATTACTTTGGATCCTGAATATAGAAGTGCAAATTTTGAAGAAGTAGAAAAGAATTTTACCGATGAGCAGGCATTAAATGAAGCTAAACGCTGCATCAATTGTAAAAATCCTAAATGTGTAGCCGGTTGTCCTGTGAATATAAACATTCCTGGTTTTATTCAAGAAATTGCAAAGGAAAATTTAGATGCAGCAGGAAAGCTAGTAAGAGAAACTAACTTGTTGCCATCAGTATGCGGTAGAGTTTGCCCTCAGGAAAGACAATGTGAAGGAAGCTGTGTATTAGGAATAAAAGATAAGCCTGTTGCTATTGGCGCTCTTGAAAGATATGTCGGTGATAAAACTGACAGCAGCTCCTTACAAATAACCTCAAACGGACAAAAAGTCGCAATAATAGGCTCAGGGTGTGCCGGGATTTCAGCAGCAGCAGATCTGGCAAAATCAGGTTATCAAGTAACTGTATTTGAGGCCCTTCACGCTCTTGGTGGAGTTCTAAGATATGGTATTCCTGAATTTAGATTGCCAAGAACTGCTTTAGACAGAGAAATTAATTCTTTAAAACAAATTGGTGTAGAGTTCAAAACAAATGTAATTATAGGCAAATCTCTTACCATTCAGGATTTATTTTCTGATGGTTTTGAGGCCATATTTGTTTGTAGTGGTGCCGGATTGCCTAAAATGCTTAATATATCTGGTGAAAATCTAAATGGAGTATACTCAGCTAACGAATTTTTGACTAGGGTTAACTTAATGAGAGCTAATAGGTCTGAATATCCGACTCCTATCAGGGGTGGCAGAAAAGTTGCTGTTGTAGGAGGTGGAAATACAGCCATGGATGCGGCTAGAACAGCAAAGAGAATCGGTTTTGATGAAGTAACCATTGTATATAGAAGATCTGAAGCTGAACTTCCTGCAAGAAAAGCTGAAATTGAACATGCCAAAGAAGAAGGTGTAAATTTCTTACTGTTGCACAGTCCTATCGATATTACAGGTTATGAAGGTTATGTATCAGGAATGCAGCTTCAGGTAATGGAACTTGGCGAACCTGATGCAAGTGGAAGAAGAAAGCCAATTCCAACAGACAAAACTGTAAATATTGAGGTTGATACAGTTATAGTTGCGCTTGGTACAAATCCAAATCCAATAATTCAAAAATCAGCTCTAGAAGAAGGTTTAAGCCTGGATGTTAATGCAAAAGGATATATAATAATAAATCCTGAAACTGGTTTAACCTCAATACCAGGCGTTTTTGCAGGTGGAGATGTAGCTCCTGTAGGTGAATCAAATGCAATAAATGCAATGGGAGCAGGTAAAAAAGCTGCAAAAGCTATAAATGAATACCTTGAAAAACAGAAAACCCTATCCCATATAAATAATTAAGTAAGTAATTCTATAGTTAAAAAGAGTGTGATTTTTAAAAATCACACTCTTTTTGATTTCCAATAAAATTAAGGTTTTTTATTCTATAATGAATTAAGTAAATAAGCTTGGTAAGGGTTGGATATGGCTGGTTTAATACTCTTTATAATATCTTTTTGCCTGGTATTGTCTTCATCATATTTTTTAGCCAGCGGGGTAAAATCAAGAAGATTTGAGAACTCAATTATTTATCTGATTTTGATACTGGTATCTCAAATAATTGTTAGCTTTGAAATACTCTCCATAATCAAACAAATAACCTCAATAAATGTACTATTTTTCAATATAATTACATTTGTTTTCTCAATTTATTATTGGAAATATAACCAATCTCCCCATATTGATTTTCAAGAAGCCAGATTAATAAAAGATAAAATTATTAAAGCTATTAAAAAAGATAAGATATTATTCTTACTTGCTATATTTTTTGTATTTTCAAGCTTAATTGGCTTATTTCTTACCTTTATCGCTCCAACTAATTCCTGGGATAGTATGGCTTATCACCTCGCTCGAATTGGACTCTGGATTCAGAATCAAACCCTTGCTCATTTTGAGACAAGCTCAATTAGGCAAATTATCCTTCCTATAAATTCAGAAATTTTAATACTCTGGTCAATGGTGTTTTTAAAAAGAGATTATTTGTCTATATTTCCACAATATTTGGCTTATCTTGGCTGTATATTTACCATTTTTACTTATTTAAGGTACCTAAAAGTATCAACTAGAAGAATATTATGGACAATATTTATACTTGCATCATTTCCCGCTGTTATTTTAGAATCTACAAGTGCTCAAACTAATTTACTGGTTGCATTTTTCTTGATTGTTTCTCTGTATTTATTTGTTTACGGGGTTAAAGAAAATAGCAAAAAAGCTATCATATTTTCAGCTATAGCTTTTAGTATTGATTTAGGGGTCAAAACATCTGTAGTTTTCTTCGTACCTATATTTGGCATAATCTATCTTCTAATATCTGTTAGAGAGAAGAAGCTATTTTATAAACCAATTACAGTATTTATAGCTGCTTCTATTCCTGCATTCTTGATTCTTAGCTCATATAATTACATCCTTAATTATATTGATTTTGGAAATTTCTTAGGCACAAAGTTTTATGTCTACAGGCATAGTATATCTCTATGTTTCAAAGCGTTTACAGCTAATCTAATAAGATATTTATTAATATTTGTTGATTTTACAGGAATAGATGCCGCAAACAAACTTACTCCCTATTATATAGATATAAAAAATAGTTTGTTTCATATGTTTAGCTTAAAGAACTCTGATGGATTACTTTTTCTGGACATATCCAAGCCCAATACAATGATTCATGAGAGCTTAGCAAAGTTTGGTATTCTGGGTTTTATCCTACTTATACCTTTTATGCTTAAGTATAGTTTTATAAAAATGACTCATAAAAAAGATAAAATGTTTTATATCAGCTTAACAGGGCTGATTACTATTGGCTTTTTACTGACAATTTCTGCATTAATGGGATTTTGCATTTGGAATAACAGATATTTATTATCAGCAGTTGTATTAAGCTCTATAATTCTGGCTTTAAGCTATAATCGAAAAATAACTCTCCAAAAGAGTATTATTACTTTAGTTATTATTTTTAATTATTCTGTAATACCTGTTTCAAACGTCTCAAAACCCTTTTTGCAAGTTTGTCAGACCTTATTTGAGTATAATTTCACTGATTTTAGAAATGTTATCAGACTGAGAGATGAAGCCCATTTCCAGGATAAAATGTACTTTTATCCTATAATTAAATATCTTGAAGAAACTATTCCTGATAATTCAAAAATAGGCTTGATATTTTCCGATGATGACTGGTATTATCCACTGTTTGAAGAAAATCCAACCTGGAAAATTTATCCTTTAAGATACGAATTATTAGTAAAAAAAGAAAATTACAATGATTATGACTTCCTAATATTTAGTGGAACAAAACAAAATATTGAGATGATAAATGATAAAGGAATAACCTTTAATTACACTGTTAAAGATAATAAGCTTATTCCTATTAAAGATAAAAAACCTTTAATTATATATTATGATAAAAAGACAAAGCCTATTATTTCCACCTCAGAAAATCCTGTTTATTTAATTAATATTATTGATCTTGCAGATATTCCAATTAATTTTAAATTAATTAAAAGAGTAGATGTAATCACAGAAAACCCTATCTTAAATAAAGAAGAAAAAAAGTGTACTTATTTTATTTATAGAAAACTCTATTAAGGTATATTATGAATATCCTAACTAAAGACTTTTATAATAGGAAAACTCTCTGCGTAGCTAAAGAATTGCTCGGATCTAAGCTATCAAGAAGAGTAGGGAAACAAGTTCTAAGTGGAATTATAGTCGAAACAGAAGCTTATACTCAAGATGATCCTGCCTGTCATGCCTTCAAAGGTAAAACTCCTAGAGCTATAACTTTATTTGGTCAACCGGGAATTGCTTACGTTTATTTTATATACGGCATGTATCATTGTTTTAACGTAGTAACTGAGCCTGAAGATACTGCGGGTGCTGTCTTAATAAGGGCTTTAGAACCCATAACCCCTGTTCAAAATACAAATGGGCCAGGAAAACTATGTAGAGAATTAAACATAACTAAAGAACTTAATACAGTTGATCTTACAAGCCCGAATTCAGATATCTGGATAGAAGCAGGAACTAAAATTCCAGAAAACAAAATAATTACGACAACAAGAATTGGAATAAAGTTAGCAGCTGACTATCCCTGGAGATTTTATATAAAAGATAATCCTTTTGTGTCCAGGAAATAATTCTCTTTATAAAGGTTTTAAGATGTTGCTTGTTCAATTTTTTGGGGAACAATATTTTCCACTTTTATCAGTTTTTGGTTCTTTTCATATTCCCATAATTTAATTATGGCAATGCTTTCATACATTCCCCATAAAAGAGCTACAATAAATCCATGTAAACCATCTTTATATCCACTTTTAAGAAAATATCTCTTTATAAACTCGCCAAATGGTCTTAAAATAAGGTATTTTAGTGAAAATTTAAATCCTCTTTTTGCCATTTTCTCAAGTTCTAATGTTGTATATGTGTTTGTACGAGATATAAATGAAGCAACAGAGTCATAATTATAATGAATAATAGCTAATTCCTCACGCTTTGGATCAATTTTATACTCTACTCCTCTTATTTCATCAGGAGTGCAGTGAACATGTTTGCTGAATGACACATTGCCTCTACGGAAAAATCTCAATATACAGTTTGGATATAATGAGCGCATAAATTTTCCAAAAACATAATTTTTTCTTGGAATCAAGAAAACATCAGGACAATCAGGTTTTTGGGTTTCTTCTCTTAAATAGTCCAGCAGTTCTTTAGTTATTACTTCATCTGCATCAACCACTAATACCCAATCCTGAGTGGCATGGCTTAGAGCATAATTCCTTGCAGGATCAGCAAAGCCAACATTTTCGTGATAAATAATTTTGCAGCCATATTTTTGAGCAATTTCTATCGTTCTATCATTACTATACATATCACATATAATAACTTCTTCAACAGAACTGACAGATTGCAAGCATTCTTCAAGATATTTATCTGCATTATAAGTATGTATTACTACTGATATGCCCATTCACCCACACTCCTGACACGTATAAAAATTATTTTTCATATTAAGTTTTTATTTTACTAGATTCTGTATTTTATCTCAAATTCATCAAGCTTATTTTCCTTATAAATATTTACTTTTTTATTTATAAAATACTAAAAATGTATGATATTTTTTAAAAGCTGTCATTTAATAATTAAAATAGATAATACTAACTTATTTATAAAAAAGCAGAAATAAAATTTATTTTCTTAATTAAAGCGGGGAGTCTAACATGTCTGACTATTTTTGCATATTTGCAGGTGGAGGAGTAAGAGGAACAGCTTATCTTGGTGTTCTTAAAGCCCTTGAGGAATTAAATATTGATATAACAGGATATGCCGGATCCTCTGTTGGTGCTATTTTTGCTGCTCTTTATGCAGTAGGATATAATTACGAAGAGATAAATAACATTATTTTTAATACTCCTTTCGAGATTTTTAGGGATTTATATATTCCTATGGGGAAAGATTTTGGCTTATGTAAGGGGGAAAAACTATATTTCACACTTAAAAACCTTATAGAAACCAAGTTTTATGGAGAAAGATTTAACCCTAAAGGTAATGAACCTGTTACTTTTAAAGATATTAAGAGAGATTTAGTTATAATTACAACAAATATAAGCTGTACAACTTTCAAAGAGTTCAGTAAAAGCACAACTCCGGATGTTGAAATTGCTTATGCAATAAGAGCATCAATAAGTATACCCGGCTTCTTTAAACCTGTATGGGAAGATGGCAACTGTCTTGTTGACGGTGATATTATAAATAACTTCCCTATATGGACATTCTCAAAAAATCTAATATCAAGTACCAGTTCAAGAATTCTGGAATTTAGGCTTGAAGGAGATAGACAGGAAAGAAAAATAAGTAACCTGTTTGATTATTTTGGCGCAATTCTTGATACTTCATATAATATTTCAACTGACATACTTATCAGTACTCATGGTCAGAATGATCAGATTGATATTATCAGTATTGATGCTGGTAAAACACAGGTAATTGATTTTAATATATCTAATGAAGATAAAAAATGGCTGGCACAAAGCGGTTTTATTTGTACCAAAAAATATTTCGAGATAAATCTTACTAAAAAGAAAAAATTTATGTTGAATATCTATCAACAGTTAGAGAAATATCTGGATAAGCTCAAACAAGAAGTTGCAAAAGATAAAATTAAAGACTCTCAAGTAACACTTGGCAATCTTTCTACATTCCTTTCTGAAAATGAGAGATTTATACATAAGAAAATATATGACAGAATCCTAAAAATCAGAAAGATTTATCTGGATAGCATGTCAACTATAAAGATTATAAATTTACAATTCCTTAGAAATAAGGATACTCTGGTTCCAAAGCTTGAAAGAGGTCTAAAACACGTAAAAACACACATTCAGGAATTGGAAACAGACTTATATAATCTAACTGAATATAATAATGCTGAAGAAGAAACTCTAAAAGTCTAGACTTTCATAGGCATTTAGGTTTCTGTCATTAAGGACAGGGAACTCTTCTCTGAGTTTTCTAACCATATCAAGGTCTATTTCTGCCATCATAACTGCTTCTTCACTTCCAGTTGATGCAACTGTATCACCCCAAGGGTTTATTATCATTGAATGACCAAGGTTTACCCTTGCTCCATTCGTTTTTCCTACTTGATTAACAGAAATAAAATATACCTGATTCTCAATTGCTCTTGCTTTATTTAATGTTATCCAGTGTTCTAATCTTGGATAAGGCCAAGCAGCAGGACAAACTATTATTTCTGCACCTGAATAAGTTAAGGCTCTATATAACTCAGGAAATCTTAAATCATAACAAACGCTAAGTCCTATTTTGCCAATATCTGTATCAACCACAACACTTGAATTACCAGGAGTAATAAAATCTCCTTCCTGACTGCCATAGTATGAAAACATATGAATTTTATGATATTTACCGACTATATTTCCTGATCTATCAAATATTGCTGAAGTATTTCTGAATTTTCCGTCAGAATCTTCTTCTATATAACTTCCTGCGAGGATATTCGTTTTATATTTAGCTGACAAAAAAGACATCAATTCTGTCGTTGGCCCGCCTGAAACAGGTTCAGCCAGTTTTTGAAGAAGTTTTCCCTGACCAATGCCACAATTAAAGACTTCCGGCAATATAACCAGATCTGGCTTAAACCAGCTGTTTTGTTCTATAAAATTCTCAACTTTATTAAGATTAGCTTCTTTATTTCCAATTTCAGGAGTAATTTGAATTCCTAAAACTCTAACTTTTTTTGTCATATTTTATTCTCAGTAAACTATAATTTTATATTTTATCAAATATTCCCTTAGAGAATTATTCCGTAAGATAAACTCCTGCGCAGCCTGTACCTTCACTACCTTCACACGAATCCGTGGTAAGAGGTCCTGATGGTATAAGTCTGTTTTCGTAGACATAGAAAAAATAAATATCCTTACCCCAGGTATTTGGACCTTTCATTCCGTTAACATCAACAAAAATCCTTCCACATTCGGGGTATTCAGCTGCACCATTTGCGCAATTAAATACTACACTCCAATTAAAATATAAATTCATTCCGTTACTTAATATAGCACCAGCCTCAGTTTCATCAAACCACCATCCTGTGGTTTCATATTGTGTCCCATCATCTAACCTGTATGCTCCTTCTGAATACCAGCATTCTCCTTGTGTAGCTAAAGGATCACAACTCTTAAGATAATTCATATAGCTTAGATATTCATCTCTTAATGAAGTAGGGCTTGTAAAAACACCACTTAAGGTATTTTTATTCTTTTGCTTTATAAGCATAGTAACTTGCGTTAAATCTTTATAAGCTTTCTTCAGACTTGTCTTATATTGCTGCTCTCGAATACCTATATATACTCCAGGTATGACTAATGCAGATACAACTCCAACTATTCCTAATGCTACAAGTACTTCTGCTAATGAAAAACCTGTTAATGCAGTTCCAGTAGTTATTAAGCCAGTAACAAGAGTTTGTGGAATTTTATACTCTGATTTATCTGTAATATTTGCTGAAGATGTTAAGATCTTCTCTATCGGAGTATATATATTCTCTATTTCAGGGCTATTAAGTGTTATATATGGGTAAAATCTTACATATGCAAAGCTAACTATGAGAATTAATATTGTTGATAACTTTTTCATTATACACCTTACGCAATTTATACAGCTTCATTATAAAGCTATTTTTCTGTCTAAACAATATATAAATAAATTGCTGTCATTATTACGTTGAGAAAATCTGAAGCTATTATTTATTGAGTAAGTTCTATGGTTTTTTGGTAAAATTCCTGCATTTAGTGCTGTTTTAATCATAAATCTTGTTATAAACTAAATTTCTATAAAATATATATGGAGAAATAATTATGAAATTTGATACAATAGCCGTTCATGGGGGGCAGGGAATTGATACAGATACTCATTCACGAGCTGTTCCTATATATCAGACAACTTCTTATGTTTTTGAGGATTCACAATATGCAGCAGACTTATTTAGCCTGAAAAAGGCAGGTAATATCTATACAAGACTAATGAACCCTACCACTGGCGTTCTTGAAAAGCGTATTGCGCTCTTAGAAGGTGGGATCGGAGCTCTTGCAGTGTCATCCGGACAAGCTGCAACAACTCTTGCTTGTCTTAATATTGCAAAAGTAGGAGATGAAATAGTTGCCTCCTCATCTTTATATGGAGGAACTTATACTCTATTTGCAAATACTTTTGCTAAAATGGGTATAAAGGTTAAATTCGTTGATTCTGACAATCCAGAAGACTTTGAAAAAGCTATTACAGATAAAACCAGACTTATTTTTGCAGAAAGCATTGGAAACCCAGGATTACGGGTTTTAGATTTTGGAAAGTTAGCTGATGTTGCACATAAACATAATATCCCATTAATTGTTGATAATACTGTTGCTACACCATATCTCTTTAGACCTTTTGATTATGGTGCAGACATTACTGTTTATTCAGCTACAAAATTTCTTGGAGGGCATGGGACATCTATTTGTGGTTTAATAGTTGATTCAGGCTGTTTTCCTTGGGATAAAGCAGATAAATTCCCTGAATTAACTGAGCCTGATCCAAGCTATCACGGTATTACCTATACAAAAGAATTTGGACAGGCTGCTTATATAGTTAAAGCTAGAACACAATTATTAAGAGATTTAGGGCCTGCTGTGAGCCCGTTTAACTCCTTCTTAATCTTACAGGGTATAGAAACGTTACCTTTAAGAATAGAACGTCATTGTAGCAATGCTCTTAAAGTTGCTAAATTTTTAAGTGAGCATAAAAATGTAAATTGGGTTAATTATCCTGGTCTTGAAAGTCATCCAAGCTACCAGATGGCTAAGAAATATCTTCCTAAAGGTCAGGGAGCTATAATTGGTTTTGGAATCAAAGGTGGCCTGGAATCAGGAATTAAGTTTATCGATAATGTTAAATTATTATCCCATCTTGCAAATATTGGTGATGCAAAGTCACTTGTAATACATCCCGCCAGTACAACTCATCAGCAGTTGACAGAAGAAGAGCGTATTTCAACTGGTGTGACAGAAGACTTTATAAGACTATCAATAGGCATTGAAGATCCTGATGATATTATTGCAGATATTGATCAAGCTCTTACAATGGCAAAAGAGTAGTAAATCTTATTAGTAAATTCAAGTTATTAAATTTCTATCTGAATCGTAGAAATAAGCAAATAATTCAAAAATCTACTATTTTTTTATTAAAAATATGAAATTTTATGATAATATAAATAAAGAAAGGTTTCTGGATTATGATTATTAACAATGATCTATCTATCATAGATAAAATTTGGAATGTTAATAAAATTCGGGATATAAGCAAGTCTTCTTACCAGGATGATTTTTCAAAGACAAAAATTTCTCAGAATGAAATAGTTGATAAAGCAACTATTTCTAAAGAAGGCATGGAGCTATATAAACAGGATCAGGCTAATCAAATCAAGGATACAGAAAAAAATAAAGATTCAAACAATAATGATAAAGAACTTTCTAAGGAAGATAAAAAGAAAGTTGAAGACCTAAAAATAAGAGACAAAGAAGTTCGAAGCCATGAACAAGCCCATATGTCAGCAGCAGCTGGCCTTGTAGTTAAGTCAGCTCAATATGAATATGAACAGGGGTCTGATGGACAGCGATATGCAGTAAGTGGCGAGGTCTCTTTGAATGTTTCTAAAGGAAAAACCCCGGAAGAAACCATAGAAAAAGCGCAGAAAATTAAGAGCGCTGCTATGGCACCGGCTAAACCATCAACACAAGATATGAAAGTTGCTCAGCAAGCAGACCGAATGATTAGGGAAGCACAAGCTGAAAAGAATTCTAACCAAAGCCAAGATATTGATGAAGAAAACATTACAAAACAGGCTTATTCAGAAACTGATAAAACTATAAAACTACAGCCTGAAAATGAAGAGGATTTTTCAAATCAAATTGGTGAATCTAAAAAATCAGTTTTGAAAAACTTTAGTCATAAATAAAGCTAATAGAGTTTAAACATCAAAAATAAAAAGTTTAGTTAAAAAGAATTGTCCAAAAAGAGCTTTAAATAACTAAGCTTTAGTTGGAGATAAAAGACTCGAAAAATCCATTTTAAGACTATCAGAAAATATTATGGCTGGAAAAGTTAGATATTTTGACGTTTCTGAATTAGATAAAGCTAAAGAATGGATAAAACAACAATAAGAATTTACAGCTTAAAAGAGAGTTATCTGTTGATAACTCTCTTTTAGCTTAGCCTTAACTTAGTAAGAGTTTGAATAGCAAGCTTTACAAAGTACAGGTCTGTCATTAGATGGTTTGAAAGGTACTTGAGCATCTGCACCACAATTTGAACATACTACATCGTACATTCTTTTTTGTTGGTATCCGCCGCCGCCTCTGTTACCGCCACCTTTTCTTGCGTTGCGACAAGGTTTACATCTTTTTGGCTGATTTGTTAGCCCTTTTGAAGCGTAAAATTCTTGTTCGCTAATTGTGAATTCAAAATCACAACCACAGTCTGCACATTGTAAAATGATGTCTTCGTATGCCATTATACTGGCCTCCTTTTGTTAGTCGATAGTTTTGAATGAGACCGAAATAATGGCTTACTTCAAAAACCTATCTATCTGTGTGTAACTCCCTCTTAGGGGATTTTTCAAGTCTCTTTAATATGTTTATAACATGCCAAAGATTCTAGTTATTAGACTAATTATAAACCAAAAAGTTCCTATAATGTCAAGTAGTTTTGTAGGGATTTTATTATTATGAAAAATTTTAACTAGAAAAAATTTAAATTTCACAAAGCCTGAAATTCTTTCAAAGAAAGGATCTTTGTGTCTTAAAAAAAAAAATAATGATAAAAATTAATTCAAACAAATTTATTAAAAATGTGCAAAAAAATTATAAAATAAAAATCTTATCAAAAGAAAAAAAGTTGTAAATTAAATTTAAAATTATAAAAATCAGATAGATTAAGATTTTCTGCTTAAAAAGACTTCGCAATTTTGGCAGGACTTTTCACAAGCTTTTTGAGCTAATTCCCAGCATCTTTTTTCTCTTTCTTTTAAAGCAGCACAATTAATCCTAATTTCTGACGGACAATCTTTCAATTTCCAGCAAGGAACAAGCTCCAGAAGTCTCTTTAATCCTGGTATACTTAAGTTTTCGTCATGGATAAGTTTTCTTAAACACTCAATCCAATTTAAATCGTTCTGAGAAAAAAATCTTTTTCCACCCTGTCTTGATGGAGAAACAAGTCCTTCAGCCTCATAAATCCTGAGTGTTCGTGGATGAACATCCAAAATTCTTGCTGCTACTCCCATAGGATAAACTGGTGAATTTTCATTAACCTGCATATTATTTCCTTACTTGCTCATATTAATAATAACACACAAATTTAAATTTATACTAGACTTGACAATTATAATTGTCAAGTTGTATGATTAAAGTAAATCTATCTGTGTTTTTTAGGAGTCTAATATGAAAATAGCAATTACCGCAAATGGTAAAGATTTAAATAGTAATGTAGATTTAAGATTTGGCAGAGCATTTGGCTTTATTATATACGATATGGATAACAGCGCATTTGTTTTCATTGATAATGAACAAAATCTGGAGTCTGCACAAGGTGCAGGAATACAGGCAGCACAGAATATTGTTAATCAAAATGTGGAAGCATTAATAACAGGGCATTGTGGTCCTAAAGCATTTAAGATCCTATCAGTTGCAGGAATAAATGTTTATACAGGTGCTGAAGGCTCTGTTAAAGAAGCCATTGAAAAATTTAAAAATAATGAATTACAAGAATCCCTCTCCCCTGATGTTGAGGGACATTGGTAAATTTATAAATCAAGAAAGGAGCAATTATGCCAAGAAGAGACGGTACAGGACCTTTAGGGTCAGGACCGATGACAGGTAGAGGATTAGGTAATTGTATTTCTTTTGGATTCCCTATTTTAGCTGAAGCTGTTGCAGGCTTTTGCTTTGGCAAAAGAAGGGGATGGAGAAATATGTTTAAATCTACCGGATTAACCGGCTGGCAAAGGGCTCATTTAGAGCAAGAAAAAGACACTCCCGAACAGGATAAATAGATATTTATGAGAATAGCAGTAGCAAGTGGTAAAGGTGGTACAGGAAAGAGTACTGTATCAATAAATCTAGCCTGGATTCTCTCGAAACAGTATAAAAATGTATATTTACTTGATTGTGATGTAGAAGAACCTAATTGCCATATATTCTTGAAACCTGAATTACAGGAAGTGAAAAAAGTATTTTTGCCTGTCCCAGAAATAAATTCTGATTTATGTATAGGTTGTGGTAAATGTAGCAATCTTTGTGAATTTAATGCTTTAGCCTGTATAAAAGATAAAATAATTGTGTTTCCTGAACTCTGTCATGGCTGTGGGGGATGCATGCTTGTTTGTCCTGTTAAAGCAATTCGAGAAGCTGGTAGAGAAGTTGGGGTTATTGAAGAAGGTAAGATTGATAACCTAAACTTTATTCATGGCAAATTAAGAATTGGTGAGGCAATGTCACCTCCTTTAATTAAAGAAGTAAAGAGGTGTTTAAATAATTCTCAAATACAGATTTTAGATTGCCCCCCAGGGACTTCCTGTCCGGTTATAAGTGCGATTAGTGACACTGATTTTGTGATTCTTGTAACTGAGCCAACGCCTTTTGGATTGTATGATCTTAAATTGGCTGTAGATATGGTAAAGGAAATGGGTTTACCATTTGGAATTGTCATTAATAAGTCTGGTAGTAATGATTATTTAATTGAAGAATATGCAAATATTGAACAGATTGAAATAATGGCAAAGATTCCTGATGATAGACTAATAGCAGAAGCCTATTCAAGAGGAGAAATTATTATAGAAACGCTTCCAGAATATAAAGAACTATTTTTTCCTCTTTTAACTCTTTTTAAAAAAGAGGTATCACGATGAAAGAACTTGTAATAATAAGCGGTAAAGGTGGAACAGGAAAAAC
>Ga0154603_1172_pt1 | contig 14434 bp, 11 predicted proteins | sample RifGroF2_FD_116032 | JGI IMG/M metagenome (GOLD analysis project Ga0154603, IMG submission 116032) | Candidatus Melainabacteria bacterium GWF2_32_7 | reverse complement strand
AAGTTCTACTTAAAATGAATGATTATTTTTTAAGCAAGAAATAATAAAATTACTCTAGGTAACTTATGCTTATAATTAACTATAAAAAATATATCAAAGAGTAAAGTACTGTTAGAAGGAAAAATATAATGAAATTACACTGGCAAATTCTAGTCGCATTGGGCTTAGGAGTAAAAAGAAACTGGCACATATTTTTTGCTTTAATAGCCGGTATTACCGTTGGTCTGTTATTTCCGATAGAAGGCGGTAATAAAACGATTTTTCACGAAGTTTTAGCATTTGTAGGGCAGGCATTTATTAATTTAATTCAAATGGTTGTAATACCTTTAATTGTTAGTGCAATTATCGTTGGAATTGCAAGTCTGGGTGATAATAAACAAATTGGTAAAATCGGAACCCGAATGGTTTTATACTATATGATAATTGCTGTTATAGCTGTAGGCATTGGAGCTGGATTATCATTAGCATTTAAACCAGGTAAAAATGTTGAAGCAACTATAAATCAACAACAAGCTGAGGCAGTCAGAGTACAAGTAGCACATATTCAAACTGATAAAGCCAGCTTATCTCAAATGTACTTAAATATGATTCCTAAAAATCCTATAGAATCATTAGCAAAAGCAGAATTAGTACCAATCATAATATTTGTAATGATATTCGGATCAGCTCTTGCTATGATAGGAGATCTTAGCAGGCCTGTAGTGGCATTCTTTGAATCCATATTTGCTGCAACAATGCGTGTTACTGACTGGATAATGGTACTTGCAACTCCTGGTATATTTGCCCTTACAGCATTTACTGTTGCAAAATCTGGGCTAATAATATTTCATGAACTTGCACCATTCATACTTACAGTAATACTCGGTCTTGGTATTCAATTATTTATAACTTATCCATTGTTATTAAAAGTTTTGGGTAAAATTAGCTTTGCAAACTTATATAAAGCTATAGCAGAAGCAATGATGGTTGCATTTGGTACAGCAAGCAGCTCCGCTACATTGCCTGTCACAATTGCCTGTTGTGAAAGAAGAGCTGGAATTTCCAGCAAAATTTGCAGCTTTGTTTTACCTCTTGGAATTACAATGAGTAAAGACGGAACTGCAATATTCCAGACCATTTCAATAATATTTCTAGCCCATGCTTACGGTGTCGTGTTAGAACCACTGACAATTATCCAAATTTGCTTCCTGGCAATAATGGCATCAAGCGCTACAGCTGGTATTCCTAGTGCAGGTTTAATAACAATGACAATAATTTTAAATGGTCTGGGATTGACACCTGAGCAGGTTATTCAAGGTTTCGCACTATTATTTGCTGTTGATCGTTTCTTAGATATGTTCAGAACCTTAGTAAACGTTACAAGTGAAACTGTTATAGCATCAATTATTGCTTCAAAAGAAGGCGAACTTGATTACGATTTACTTGGAAATCAAGAAGTCTGGAAAGAAGTAGTCTAAATATTTCACAATATATAAACCTTTCAGAAAAACACTTGAATTATAATTCAAGTGTTTTTTATCATTAATAGATAAACTAATAGAAAAAGTTTCGTATTAACTTATATTAAATCTTTCCTGTTTTATAAAATTTAAGCTAAAATTAATCTTGAATATTCTTTGTGGAGGAAAATCCAGTGTTTGCTCAAGACGAGCCAAAGATACAGCTTGCAAAAGTTACTTCTTTTAACCGTTATTTATATGCAATATTAATAATTCACTTTTTAATATATACAGTTCAAATAAATTTTAGAGAAAACATAACAACAGATATTTTAATTGCCTCTTGTTGGATATTTCTTGGTATTCACGCATTTGTAAATGAAACAACAAGGCAGGTAATCAAGAAATCAATAATAGCAACACCAGAAGTGTGCCACGTATTAGCAAAATTAAACTCCATATTAACTGTGATATTAATATCAGTAGCTACTTTTTTTACAGGTAATGTTGGGCTTATATTTTTATATCTGATTCCGGTATTCAACAGCTTATTTTCTGCATATAAAAAATTCTCTACAATATTACTGGGTATTGGCATGGTGCTATTATTAGCAGCAGAGTTAAGCGGTTGGCTAAGAAGCGATCTTTTAGTGGAAAATAAAAATATTATATTCTCTATGACTCTTACTTATTTAAGTGTTATAGGCTTATTAAGCTATCTTGGAATTATTCTTTCAAGTCAAGTCAAACATCATAGCGATAATGCAAATATGCTCCATAACTTAGCTACTACCGACGCACTTACAGGGCTTTTAAACAGAAGAGAATTTAATAGAAGAATCGCTGAAGAGATTGCAAGAGCTAAAAGACATAAGTCATCTTTAAGTCTTGCCTTGTTTGATATAGATTATTTCAAGAAAATAAATGACACTTATGGCCATAACGTAGGTGATGTGATTCTTAAAGAGCTTGGTGAACTGTTCTCTGTAAATACCAGGAGTTGCGATATAGCTGCTCGCTATGGAGGTGAAGAATTCGCGCTAATTTTGCCTGAAACAACTCTGAATGAAGCCTATGAATTACTTGAAAGATTAAGAATAATGGTGGAACAGCAATACTTTTACCTATCGTACTCTCCTATTCAGATAACAATAAGTGTAGGTGTTGCTCAATGTGATTTTATGGATTCCTGCGCAGCAGACTTATGCGAAAGAGCTGATAAAGCCTTGTATCAAGCTAAAAGAAACGGCAGAAATCGTGTGGAATATGCTGCTCTTGGCATGCCAAAGCTCGATTTATCAAGAATTTTAGTAAACCAAACTAATCAGACAAATCAAACAGAAGTAATCAGCAAGGTTTAATATTTTTCGTATTAAGATTTAGGATCTTTTAAAACTTTACCGTAATGCCCGACAGCATTGCCGCAATTACACATAATCATGCCTTTTGATTTAATATCATCTTCACATATAACAATATATTGATCACATAAAGTGCAGTAAATAAAAGCACAGTTAAATATTTCTTTCATAAAACAACTCCTGGCATTGTAAGTGAGCAAGAAAAAGTTTTTATATAAAATTATAAAACAGTGGAAATGTCATCCCGAATTTATTTCGGGATCTATCCTGCATGCAAATAAAAGCTTAAAGCGTTAACCATATAGATGCCGGAACACGTCCGGCATGACATAAGTAAGTATTTTTTCTTTCCTCCTTAAAACAGTCCTCTTAGAGAGGAATACTTGTTTGTGATAAATTAGAATAGAAAACTATATAATCCTTAGGGATATTATTTTATTATCTGTACGAATAAAGTTGCTACGTAGATAAGTTTATGAGATTGCCACGGTGCCAGAGGCACAAACCCATCATCAATGATTCTTGTATATTAAAGAAGCATTGTTAGCAATGTGACTGTGGCTTAGCCACCTCGCAATGACAATGCGTATTATTGGAATGATTCCCTTTTGACATCCTAACTATGCATCATCATAAAAAATATGTCAACACGTTTTTGCACACATTATGAATTTTTTGAATGAGAGAGTCAAAAATGCTTTTTATTACTCAAAAAATAAAAGAAATCATAGACAAGAAGAATATATCCCAGAATGAACTTGCAAAGAGAGCAAATTATGATCATGGAGCTTTTGGAAGTTTTATTAGAGGAGAAAGACCTTTTCCTGATGAAGCAATAGAAAAGATTGCACCAATTCTTGAAGTTACAAAGGAAGAAATACAGGGATGGATTTTAGCTGATAAATATCCTAAAGAAACAATTGAGCTTGCAATAAAAGCTAAAAAAGAGCTCCCTCTCCAGGATAATACGCACTGTCATTCTGAACGCAGTGAAGAATCTCAGAGATCCTTCGATGCTCAGGATGACACGCATTGTCATTGCGAGCCTCCAAAGGAGGCGTGGCAATCTAATAATAGTTCAAATAAAAACAATGATATTGAATCTGAAAAGAGATCCTTCGCTCAGGATGACAAAAGACTAATCCTTACAACTAAAATAGACTCGATCCTTCAAGAAAAAGGCATTTCAAGAACAGCGTTAAGTAAGCAGATTAATTATAGTCAGGGTAAATTAAATGAAATGATTATCGGTAAAGAACCTATGTCCTCTCTGGTAATCTCAAAAATAGCTCCTATTTTAAATGTCAGTGAAAATCAAATAAAAAGCTGGGTTCTCGCTGATAAATACTCTTTAACTGCTCTTGAAGAGGCTGTTAAAATATTAAACAGTGAATGTAAATAATAACAGGACATAAATTGATCATCAATTCTAAGCTATTTGCCACAGCAAACCAGATAAGTGCTATAATTAATTGTTAAAGCTTTCTACTATTACTAATTTAAATAAAGTCTATCAAATGAGATAACAGGGATATGAAAAGAATAAGACTATTACCAGAAAACCTTATAAATCAAATTGCAGCAGGCGAAGTCATAGAAAGACCCGCTTCTATAGTCAAAGAACTAGTTGAAAATTCCATTGATGCAGGAGCTACAAGAGTTGAAATTGAAATTTCTAACGAATGCAGAAATATTCGAGTCGCAGACAACGGATCAGGCATTCATAGTGACGATGTAGCATTGGCATTCTCAAGGCATGCCACTAGCAAATTAGAACAAGAAAAAGATTTATGGGCTATATCTACATTGGGATTTAGAGGAGAAGCACTGGCAAGTATTATTTCTGTCGCTAAAGTTACCTGCTTAACTAGAACAGCCGATTCTCCACACGGGGTAAAGGTCGAATGTGAAAATTCAGAAATAACTATATCTGAAACAGGCTGCGCCATTGGTACTACAATGGAGGTTAAAGAGCTTTTTTATAACGTACCTGCTAGAAAAAAATTCCTCAAGAAGTCCCAAACTGAGCTTGCGAGCATTATTGAAGTTGTCCAAAGCATAGCAATTTCTTATCCCGAAATATCAATTCACCTGATTCATAAAGGACGTACAACCCTAAAAACAACAGGCAGCAGAGATTTGTCCACAGTTGTCAGTGAAATATACTCAAGAGAATTACTAGATGAACTTGTAGAAGTTTATAAAGACGATTCCCAGGATAAACTGGAAGTGAAAGGATTTGTAAGTAATCCAAACTTTACCAGATCTAATAAAAAAGCTATATACTTATTCGTAAACGGTAGAACAGTTAAATGTCCTATTTTATCAAAAGCTATAGATACAGCATATAAAGGTCTTATTCCTGGAGATAAATATCCTTTTGCAATATTAGACTTAATAATTCCTGCTAGCGAGGTTGATGTTAATGTCCATCCTGCAAAAAGAGAAATAAGATACACAAATCCCAATCAAATGTTCAATTTCGTTTATTCAGCAGTTAAATCAACTCTTGAATTCAACAGCTTTTCAAGTTCTACAATTTCCTCTGATGCAACATTTGAAAATATGCCTGCAATAGTATCTCCAAGTAGATCAGGTTTTCAGAGTGAATATAAAACCTCATCAAAGCCTTATTTTCCTGTAGCTAATGCTCAAAATAAAGTGGATTTTAGCAAAATGCAGGAAAAAATCGGAAAAAGTATGGAGTTTTTCTCCCCACCAACTCAATCTAAAATCGAATTTAACGAAGATATCACAACCAACGCAAACTGGTTTAAAGTTATTGGCCAGCTATTTAACACATATATTATTATAGAAAACCCAGAAGGCTTACAAATAGTAGATCAACATATTGCACACGAACGTGTTATTTATGAAAAGCTGAAATCAAGTCAAAATTTTGCTTCTCAATTACTCTTAACATCAATACCTGTTGAACTGGAACCAACTCAAATATCTGGTTTAGAGGAAAATAGAGAATTATTGGCAAAATTTGGATATGAATATGAGATAGAAAATAAGCAGGTAACTTTAAAACAGGTTCCGCAAATACTTGTAAATAGCGCACCTGATAAAATCATTAACGATATTCTAGAGTCACTTGAGGGTTCATTAGAACATATAGAGAATAAAATATTAATAACTACAGCATGCCACGCCGCTGTTAAAGCCGGAGCAAAGCTATCCATATGGCAAATGGAAGAACTAATTAATGATTGGCTAAATACCAGTTACAATAAAACCTGCCCGCATGGCAGAAAAATTAGCCACATAATAAATTCCAAAGAAATAGCAAGTTTCTTTGGAAGAATTGAGACAAATTAATCCTTCTTATAATCCTAAAATGCAGCTTATTCGGTTAAACAACAGTTTCTTTAGGTGCAATAAGCTCTTCATAATTAGGAATGTCTAGAATTATCCATTCAAAAAGCATTCTTACATCACCAAATTCAACGCCTTCAGCATCATTCATCATTGTTGAATAAGATAAATCAAATATCTCAGGATTTACTTTCATATCTAATGCTTTCATTTTTTCTATTGATATAGTATTTTTCTCACTATCCCATATATCGGCATAGTTATGACCTAGTTTTACGCAGTAGGGAAAATTTAGTTTATTAGCTTTATCTACATCTTTATATATAAGCCCATGAGATCTGCATAATAATGCCCTATATTCATAAATACTACAAGAATTGTCAAGCAAAAAAGGGCATTCATAACTAAAATCAAAAATATTAGAATTATTTACCAGAAATTCCCGTCTATCTCTCATAATTTGCAATGTTTTTTGCCTAACTTCTTCTTGCTGTCCTTCACTCAGCTTTTCCTTAAAACCAATTTTAATATATTCATGTTCTAACTCTGAAACAGGATAATATGAGGACTTACAGCAAATAGAGCATCCTTTTTTACATTTAATAAATTCCTGTTGCTCAGAAAAGTATGTATCAAGGTCACTATTTAATTTTTCAAGATAACTCTGATATTTTACAAGCATGTCTGTAATATCGCACTCCTTCAAAAAATTATCAATCACTAAAAAATAGATTATTAAACTCATATATTACTAAAAAAGTAATATTAAAAGAATGAAAAAGACATCTAATATAGATGTCTTTTTCTATTAAATCTTTATTTATAGTTTTTGCTTTTGAATATTAATGTTTTTCTCTTTTTTAGCTCCGTTATGCCTTGCATTAGGTTCTTCTTTAGGGAGCAAAGCATAATCCACTACTTCATCCAAATTATTAACAGATTTAAATTCTATCTTATCTCTAATATAATCAGGCAAATCAGGAATATCTTTCTCATTAGCTTTTGGAATTATAACGGTATGAATATCATTTCTCAATGCAGCGATACACTTTTCTTTTAATCCCCCAATAGGAAGAATCCTGCCTCTTAAAGTGATTTCACCCGTCATAGCTATATCAGATCTAACTGGTCGCTTAGTTAATGCACTAATTAATGCTAGAGTTAATGCAATACCAGCACTTGGTCCATCTTTTGGTGTTGCACCATCAGCGGCATGTATATGTAAATCATATTTTTCCTGAATATCAGGCGGTAAATTCAATCTCTCATAATTACTTCTTGTATAACTAAAGGCGGTTTTTGCAGACTCCTGCATCACTTCACCTAATCTGCCCGTTAAACTCAGTCTTCCTTTACCTGGCATGACGCTTGCCTCAATCTCCAGAATTTCACCACCAAATTCAGTCCAGGCAAGACCATGTACTAACCCAATTTGAGGCTCTTTTTCTGCTGCTTCACGCAAAAATTTAGGCACTCCAAGATATTTACTGATATTTTTAGAGTCAACACATACCTTTGTTTCAGGCTTGGTCACTATTTCAACTGCAACTTTTCGGCAAATTTTACCTATGCTTCTTTCTAAATTCCTAACTCCAGCCTCTCTTGTGTATTTATTTATAATTTCTTTTAATGCAGAAGGCTGTAACTTTAATTTTTCAAGCTCAATACCATTCGCCTTAAGTTGACGAGGCACAAGAAACCTTTTTGCTATATGTAATTTTTCTTCCTCTGTATAACCTGGAAGATAAATAATCTCAAGTCTGTCTTTTAACGGTTGATAAAGACGCTCGATAGTATTTGCTGTAGCAATAAAAAAGGTATCAGATAAGTCAAATGGTATATCAATATAATGATCGACAAAATGCGAATTCTGTGCAGGATCAAGGACTTCAAGCATAGCAGCTGTCGGATCTCCCATATGAGATGGAATCATTTTTTCTATTTCATCCAGTAATACCACCGGATTTCTGGTTCCTGCATCTTGCATGGCACGTATAATTCTTCCGGGCATAGCACCTATATAAGTTCTTCTATGCCCTCTGATTTCTGATTCATCATTTATACCACCTAAGCTAACTTGAGACAGCGTTCTATTCAAACTTCTTGCAATAGATCTACCCAATGAAGTCTTACCAACACCAGGTGGGCCTATAAAACATATAATTGTCGCCTGAGGTTCTTTAGAAAGCATTTTAACAGCAAGAAATTCAAGTATTCTTTCTTTTGCGTCTTCAAGTCCATAGTGATCTTCATCAAGAATAGCACGTGCTTTTTCTATATCAAGAGTTTCTTTTGTTTTCTTACACCAGGGTAAACCTAACACTGTATCAACATAAGTCCTGATAACAGAAGTTTCAGCCGTATAAAAAGACATTCTTTCAAGCTTATTTATCTCTTTTAAGAGCTGTTCTTTTACTTTTTTTGGAACTTTGGCCTTCTCGATCGTCTGCCTGAGTTCATCAACTTCATCAGTGCCACCTTCTTCAGCACCAAGTTCCTCTTTAATAGCCCTTAATTTCTCTCTTAAAAGGTATTCTTTTTGTGTTTTACCAAGTTTATATTTAACTTTTTCTTGAATAGATTCCTCTATTCCCAGCATCGCAATTTCTCTGGATAGAATTTTTGTTACATATTCAAGTCTATCGTGTGTGTTTAAAGTTTCAATTATCTGTTGTTTTTCACTTGTCACAATTGGTAGATATGTAGCAAGAATATCAGCTAATTTTCCTGCTTCTGTGATCTCAGCCAAAGAAATAAAATTCTCAGCACTTATCTTGGCACTCTTTTGAATATATTGCTGAAATTGATCTAATGCAAGTCTAACTAAAGCCTTTGTATCGTCAGTTTCAACAACTATATCCTCTAAAATCTCATAATTTGCCTGGATAAGTCCATCATTTAGTTGTGAATTATGGGCTTTAACTCTACTTATACCTTCTGCTAGAGCTTTAATTGTACCATCAGGAAACTTTAAAACTTGCATTATTTTACTCAATATACCAACTTGATACAAATTTTCAATTTCTACCTCTTCAACCTCAGCATTCTTCTGTGCTAAAAGTATAACTTCGTGTTCTTCAGTCAATAATGCATTATCAATAGCTATAGTTGACTCAGGCCTTGCTGCAAATATAGGTGCCACCATTTGAGGATAAACAATTATCTCTCTCATTGGCATGACAGGAATTAAATTAGCAGAAATCTCGCTCATATCTCTCCTCTAGATTATTTAAAGCCTAAATACCACATTATAAAATGTAGTTTATCATAAAAGGCGAAGATAACAATCTTCGCCTTTATATAATTTTATCAACTAAAGAGCTATTTTAAACTACATCTATGCAATTTCACCTTTCGGCTTCTTTACTTGAGGCAAATGCAATAACTCTGCTGATCCTTTTTTGCTCACCATTTCAGACGTAAGCTTGAATACTTTAATATCAGATCTTGATGGAATTTCATACATAATATCAAGCATTAATTCTTCAACAATTGATCTTAAAGCCCTTGCGCCAGTTTTTCTCTTCATTGCTTCTTGAGCGATTAATTTAATTGCATCAGGCTCAAAATCTAGTTTTACATTATCCATATCTAACAATTGCTGATACTGTTTAAGGATCGCATTTTTAGGCTCAGTTAGTATTTTTATTAAAGCATCTTCATCTAATGGATCAAGAACTGCATATACTGGTACTCTTCCAATAAATTCCGGAATTAATCCAAACTTAATAAGATCATCAGGTACCATTTGTTTAAGCATTTTGGCAGACTGAATCTCTCTTTCATAAGCAGCTTTAGGAGCATTTGCTCCAAATCCCACCAATTTACCAGAGCCAGCTCTACTATCAACGATTTTGTCTAACCCTACAAATGCTCCACCAACAACAAATAGGATATTATTGGTATCAATTTGTATGAATTCTTGATGAGGATGTTTCCTTCCACCTTGTGGAGGAACATTTGCAACAGTGCCTTCAATCATTTTTAACAATGCCTGTTGAACGCCTTCACCACTAACATCTCTTGTGATGCTAGGATTTTCAGATTTTCTAGCTATTTTATCTATCTCATCAACATAGATAATTCCCCTCTCGGCTTTAGCTGCATCAAAATCAGCATTCTGATAAAGCCTGAGAAGTATATTTTCAACGTCATCACCAACATAACCAGCTTCAGTTAGTGTAGTAGCATCAGCAACCGCAAATGGCACATCAAGCATTTTAGCTAATGTCTGAGCCAATAGCGTTTTTCCACTTCCGGTAGGCCCAATTAAAAGTATATTACTTTTTTGGATTTCTACGCCTTGAGAAGAATCCTGACTGGATAACGTTGCATTATGATTAATTCTTTTGTAGTGATTATATACTGCGACTGATAGTATTTTTTTAGCTTCATCTTGCCCAACTATATGCTGATCCAGATATGCCTTAATTTCATGAGGTTTCGGTATATCAGCTAGTTTTGGTACATCAGATGAAGCTTCATCTTCGCTATCTTTGTTTTCAAAAAATTCTTCATCTAGAATTTCATTGCAAAGATCAACACACTCATCACAAATATATACCTCAGGACCAGCTATTAATTTTTTAACCTGGTCTTGAGTTTTCCCACAAAATGAACATTTTAAACGGCTGTCATCATGTTTAGCCATATAGTTCTCCTAAAATTATAATTCTGAAGATGATTCTTTTTCTTTCTCTATCTTGGTAATTATCTTATCTACCATTCCATATTCAAGTGCTTCTTCTGGAGTCATTATATAATCTCTATCGGTATCTTTTTCAATTTTCTTGAATGATTGCCCTGTATGTTTTGCAAGTAATTCATTAAGAGTACGCTTAATTCTACCAATTTCAGCTGCTTGAATTTCAATATCAGTAGCTTGACCTTGAGCACCGCCTAATGGTTGGTGAATCAAGACTCTGGAATGTGGTAATGCCATACGTTTACCATGAGTGCCAGCAGCAAGCAAGAATGCTCCCATACTAGCAGCTTGACCTAAGCAAATTGTACTTACATCAGCTCTAATGTGCTGTATTGTATCATAAATAGCCAAACCTGCTGTCACACTTCCGCCAGGACTATTTATATATAACATAATATCTTTTTCCGGATTCTCAGAATCCAGAAGTAATAACTGAGCTACAATTAAGTTAGCAACCATATCGTCAACTGGTGTGCCTAAGAATATAATTCTTTCTCTTAATAATCTTGAGAAAATATCAAATGATCTTTCTCCACGACTTGATTGTTCTATTACTACAGGAACAAATCCCATATTTATATCCTTTCTTTGCTAAACTTACCTTAATAAACTATTACTGCTCACTTGGAGTAGAAGATTTCTCCACAATATATTTTACTTCATTATTGTCTAAAAGAAACTGAACAACTTTTTGAGTCATAATCTGATGAGAAATACCTTGAGCCAGACCAGGATTTTTAGAAATTTGCTGGAACACAGTTTGCTCATCAGTGTTATAAACAGTAGCTAATTCTCTAACTTTAGCAAGAAAATCCTCATCACTTGGGTGAATATTTTCAGTTTTTGCAACAGCACCAAGAACCAAACTATTTTTTACTCTTTTTGCAGCTTCTTCTCTTAAGCTATTCCAGATATTTTCTTGTCCTTGAGTATCTAATACTTGCTCCCATGATATTCCCTGACCTTTAAGTTTAGCTTGAACTTCTTCCATCAGAACTCGAGCTTCTCTATTAATCATTGAATCAGGTGTTTCAACTTGAGCTTGCTCAATGACCTTGTCTAAAACTACTCTTTCAGCTCTAACTTTATTTTCATTATTTTTTGATTTTTCCAGGAATGAGGCTAAATCTGTCTTTAGCTCTTCAATTGTCTGAAAAGGTCCAACTTTTTGAGCTAACTCATCATCTATTGCTGGAATATGTTTCTCTTTAATCTCATTAACTTTAACCTGAAATTCAGCTGGTTTTCCTGCTAAAGCCGGTTCGTGATAATCTTCAGGGAAATTCACATTAATTGTAAACTCCTCTCCGATTTTTTTGCCGACTATTTGCTCTGCAAAACCTTTTATAAAGCTACTATGTGCTAAATCTAACTGATGATTTTTCGCAGAACCACCTTTAATTGGCTCACCCTCAATGGTTCCGGAATAATCTATATTAACAATATCATTTGGCTCTGCTGGTCTATTAACAATAGGCTCTAAAGTGGCAAATCTTTCTGATAGTGCTTTTAATTCCTGTTCTACTGCATCTTCAGGATGCTTAAACTCAGGAACTTCAACGGTTAACCCTTTATAATTATTAAGTTTTACTTCGGGTTTAAGCTCAAGCTTAGCTATCACTTTTAGCGGTTCACCCAGTTCATATTTAAATGACTCAATAATAGGTTCTGAAGCCAAATCATATTGATGCTCACTAATTGTGTCAGCAAATACATTAGGTAATAATCTATCTAAAGCCTGTCTTCTAATTTCATCAACTCCAACATAGCTTTCTACCATTGCTCTTGGAGCTTTACCTTTTCTGAATCCAGGTACTGTAATTCTTTCACCCAGTTTCTTGCAGGCTTTATTGTATTCCTGAGCCGCAAGTTCTGCATCAACTTCAATATCTAACTGAACCATGTTATTTTCTTGTTTTACTACATTTACTTTCATACTCTCTTCTCGTTCTTCTCACTTAATCAACCTACATTCCACATTTAAATAAAGCATTTTAGCTTTTAATTTTTATAAAATGATACATCTAAAATATTATAAAACAAAGTTAATTATTTAAAAACTTCATTTTAATAAAATACTAGATTTGTATTACAACAATATTATGCATTATTAATCATAAAAATATCTCATATAAAGCCAAATCAAAGAAAAACCTGGTTTTTCATGACCTTTCATATTAAAAAATAAATTCAATCATTAAATTAATCATCAATGTCTTTTCCTGTAATATCTTTTAGAGCTTTTTTCAGAGAATCAACGTTAATCTTAAGAGAATCTATAAAATATGCAATTCTTTTATCCTTAGTAGTCTGGTTTAAAACACCATCAATTCTACTATCATCTGGAATTACCTTAAATTCCACAGTATCACCATCTGGTAATTTATTTTCAACAAATTTCTTCATTTTTTCAAGATAATCTAAAATAGGTGTTGTATTCTTATATCCCTTTGTCTCAAGCTCTTTCCCTATATTTTCAGAATGAATAAATTTTCCTGCAAAGTTGGGTGATAATACATTCTTAACCATAAAACTTCTCTCCTTAAATTTATCTTGAATTTTACATCTTTAAAAGAAATAAAAATATCCCTTCAATGTTTTAAAGGAATATTTTTTATTGTTAAAGCTAAAATAGTTGATTTATTTTAATAAAAAAGCGGGAGACGAGGTTCGAACTCGCGACATCCTCCTTGGCAAGGAGGCATTCTACCACTGAATTACTCCCGCGTGATTAAATCACACTTGCATACTTCCAATCCTTCTTATGAATATTTATGTTCATACAGTGGATTTTCTAATGCAAAAAGATTATACATGGGTAAAGATTTATTAGCAAGTACTATTTTGCTCAAATTAAAGATTCGTTCACAAATCCAATCTTATCTGCTTTTTTTCTGGAAGAAGCAAGCTTTAAACTATGAATCTTATTATACTGATTACCCAGCATAATCTTCTCAGCTTCTTCAAGAATTCTAACCACCTCATACCCATTATCACCATCACTTCTAGGTTTCATCCTATTTGTGATACAGCTGATAAAGTGCTGACATTCAAGTTTTAAAGGTTCAATTTCAATGTATTCAGGATATTCAACCACCTTTTTGTTGGGAGAAAAATTATCATAGACGTGAAGTTTGTTGGAAAATTCAGCATCATCGAGAACCGCTGTTGCTTTTGTTCCTCTTACTAATAATATAACACGTTTAATTGGATGTATCCAACTATCACTAATATGCGCCTGAATATTATTTGGAAAAGTTATATCAATATGAGTAATATCCATTATTCCATCATTATTCATTGAAGTTCCGACGGCAGACTGAACACTGATAGGAATACTACCAAGAACATAACTTATCATAGAGACATCATGAGGAGCCAAATCCCACATTACACTTCTATCATTTCGAAAAAAGTTAATATTTAATCTATCACTTTGTACATAATTTATTTCTCCAAGAATACCTTCTTGTATCAGAGATTTTAGCCTACTCACAGCAGGATGATACAGAAGTAGGTGCCCTACCATTAGCGCAAGACCTTTTTCATTTGATAATTCATTTAATTCTCTTGCTTCTTCACTACAAGTAGCTATGGGTTTTTCTACA
>Ga0154603_1188_pt1 | contig 14648 bp, 18 predicted proteins | sample RifGroF2_FD_116032 | JGI IMG/M metagenome (GOLD analysis project Ga0154603, IMG submission 116032) | Candidatus Melainabacteria bacterium GWF2_32_7 | reverse complement strand
CTTACCTGCTGCAAGAACTATTGCTTTAATTGAATCAGTAGTTTCCATTTTATATCCTAAAAATGCTCTACCTATACTTTATCAAATAAAAACAATGATTAAAGTTGTTTTTAAAATAGATGAAGTTAAGTTTTATTTACAAAAAAATCTTTGTCTTTTACTTGAGACTTTGCAATGTCCTTTCTATATCTCATATCTTTAAATTTAATGAGGTCAATAGATTCATATACTCTGTCATAAGCTCTATGCAAAGTTGAAGCAGTTGCTGTAACTGTCAAAACACGGCCACCGTTAGTAACAACTTCACCATACTGATTCATTGTGGTTCCAGAATGGAATACAATTAAATCATCATCGTCTATATTTTCTAAACCTTCAATTGGATAACCTTTTTTAAAGTTCCCGGGATATCCGCCAGAAGCAATAACTACAGTAATGGCATGAGAATCACTTATATTAAAGGTTTCATAATCGTCACTCAATGCTCCGGTTGCAGCAGAATATAATATTTGGAATAAATCATCTTCTAATAATGGCAAAATTACCTGCGTTTCAGGATCACCAAATCTCGCATTAAACTCAATTACGTAAGGATCATTTTTTTCATCCACCATTAATCCTGCATATAAAGTACCTGCAAATGGTGTTCCTTCATTATTCAAACCGTCAATTATTGGGAATATTACCTTCTCAGCTATCTTTTGCTCTAATTTAGTGTCAACAAAATCAACTGGAGCATAAGCGCCCATTCCACCAGTATTTGAGCCAGTATTGCCATCATATGCTTTTTTGAAATCCTGAGCCGGTGATAAAGGAATAGCATTATATCCGTCAGTAATGACCTGGAATGAGACTTCTCTTCCAACTAAAAATTCTTCAATTACGACAGCTTTATATAAGTTTTCAAAGCATCCTTCTATTACTTTTCTTGCCTGCTCAAAAGTCTCACATATAAAGACACCCTTACCAGAAGCTAAACCATCATATTTAACAACTAAAGGATATTTAGACTTTCTTGCATGATCAATAGCCTGAGTTTCCTTATCAAAAACAGCAAATGCAGCCGTAGGAACCTTGTATTTATGCATTAATTTTTTAGCATAGCTTTTACTGCTCTCAATCCTGGCAGCTGCTTGAGTTGGACCATAAATTAATAAACTATTTTTCTTGAAAGTATCAACAATACCTAATGATAAAGGCAATTCAGGGCCAACCACAGTTAAATCAATATTATTATCCTTGGCAAATTGACATAAACCATTAATATCGTCAACTCTTATATCCACGCACTGAGCTAGTTTTCTTATCCCGGCATTACCCGGTGCACAAAATATCTGACTTACTTTTTTACTCTGCTTTAACTTCCATACTAAAGTATGTTCTCTGCCTCCAGAACCAACTACTAGAACCTTCATTTCTCTTCTCCTTCCAGTAGCTTAAATTAAGTGTTATTAAATTTTACTATAAAATTTTATTACTATACATTGTTAAATATTCTAAGTTAACACTTTTAAATCTTCTTTTTCAGAATAAAGCTCAAACATATCCGTAAACTCAACATAATTAAATACTTTTTTCGGACGATAAAAAACCCATTCTTTAAAATGTATAGTAATTAATGGGAAATTCTTAATTTAAACATAGCAAAATTTATACTAAATTTAGTTTAAAACTTGATTTTAAAGAAAGATGAAATAAAATGGGAGAGAGTTTCTTAGAAAAAAATCTTGCTGAAATTTCAAGATATAATAAGAAATTGGCCGATAAAATTGCAGAACATGAGCAGTTAGACGGACATATTGATTTTATAGAAACAAAATGTGACGATATTAATCTATCTTATAATGGTGTTTTACTCCATGACGATATAGATCCTCAAGAAGAAGCCTTTGACATATTCAGAAAAGTACCATCAAACAAAAAATCAACTATCCATATATTATTTGGATTAGGTCTAGGATATCTGTTTAAGAGATTCTGTTTAAGCAGTAAAGGAAAAATAATAGTTTATGAACCTAATTTAGATATATTAAGAATAACTCTGGAGAACGTAGATTTTTTCCAAGACTTAAGAAGAAATGATATTGTGATAATAGATTCCATCGAGGACATCCAAAAGAACTTCGAAAAGCTTTATTTTGGAGACGCTGACGTAAATCTAAGTTTCTTAAAGTCATATACCAAAATGTATCCTGATAAAATCCATGAATTAACAAGTGAGCTTAGTTTTATTAAAAGCCTATATGCTAATAACTATGATAATCTTTTCGAAAAATGCTATAGTTGGACATATTGCGGCATAAGACACTTACCTGAAACAATAAGACATTACGATTTAGAATCATTAAGAGATAAATTTAAAGATAAACCTGCTGTAATAATATCAGCAGGACCTTCTTTAACCAAAAATATAGATATCTTAAAAGATTATAAAGATAAAATTGTAACTTTCTGTGTTGGAACAGCCTTAAAAACCACTTTGAACCATAAAATTGAACCGGATTTCCTGACAGTTGTGGAGGCTCAAGATTGCTCCTTTCAGATCATAGGTACTGACGTATCAAACACAAATGTAATATTACAACCTATGACTCATAGATCTTTCCACGATCTTTCTGCTAAAAGACACTTTAATTACCTTCCTAACAATGACTTTACTGCAAAATGGTTAGCAAAACTCTTTGGAATCAATATAGATGACTACAATAACAAAGGCACAGTATCAATGTGCGCTTTATTTTCAGCCAGGATTATGGGATGCAACCCAATAATCCTTATTGGACAAGATTTAGCTTATACTGATGGTAAATGCTACTCCAGCGGTAGCATATTTGAAAAATTAAAGTGTGTAAAAAACGAAAAAACTGGCAAATTTGAGATTCAGACTCCTGATGATCTAGCTGATATTTTAGATCCGCAAGGAAAATACCCAAAAGAGCACATAAAAGAACTTGCTAAACTCAGATTTGATGAAATAACAGAAAATTTATACCAAGTTAAAGGGCAAAATGGGGAAATGCTATGGACTGAACCAGGCTATGCTATGTTTATCAGATACTTTGAAAACGCCGCTGCAGATTTCGCAGATAAGACAAAGTTCATTAATTCAACAGAAGGTGGAGCTTATCTTGAAGGATTTGAACATATACCTCTTAGATCTGCTCTTGAAAAATACGCCAAGGAAGATTTAAATGCTGAATCTATTATCCATGAGTCAGTACAATACAATGTAATCTCACAAAATAAAAGGCATGAATTGATTGCAAAGGAATTAGATCAAGTAATTAAATTGTTAAATGAGAGCTTTATTTACTTTGAAGATGGTAAATTAAGCCTGGAAAGATTAATTAAGCAATTTAATTTAAATAGAATGAACCTCGAAGAATTTAAAAAAGCTTGCGGTGAAATCCTAACAAACTTCTTAACAATCGAAAATAGAATCCTTGGCCGCAATATACTTATATGGGGATTGGTTTATTCTCAATTTTCCAAGATACAGAATTATTTAAATATAAATGATAGTATCAACGAAGAATCAATAGAAAAACTAATTCAATTATCTACTGATTTCTTTGTACATACATACAATCGACTAAAAAGTGACGATCTCCCACTCATTCAAGCATTAAGAGATGGAATATATGAAAGCTGTAATCCAACGAGTTAAGAATGCATCAGTTGAAATAAATAAAGAATTATTTTCAAAGATTAACAGTGGCATTCTTGTTTTACTCGGAATAGAAAAAAGCGATACTGAAGAGCAGGCAAGGTTTTTAGCAAATAAAATTGTTGACCTAAGAATTTTTGCAGATGACACAGGAAAAATGAATCTTTCTCTTTTAGATATAAAAGGAGAAATTCTTGTTGTATCACAATTTACACTAGCAGGAGATTGCTCAAAAGGTAAAAGACCAGGTTTTGATAACGCTGCAAAACCTGATACAGCAATACCTCTTTATGAAAAATTCTTAGAATATCTAGAAGAAAGGGGACTAACACCCAAGACTGGTAAGTTTGGTGCGATGATGGATATAGCACTGGTTAATGATGGTCCAGTGACGTTTATTTTATCTGCTAAATAACTTTAAAAGCCTACTAAACGCTATCTGGAAAGAGCAGCAATAATAGATTGACTTGTTACAGTTATTTGCTCTCTCAAAGTTAAAGGATCAGGAATATCAAAATCCAGCATCTCAACAATATCTGGATCCAAAATCGGATACGTTAATTGTTCTTGAGTAACTCTATCAGCAACATACACCGTACCAACCAAAGATGGATTCTCAGACTCTTGAGGTTTATGGTGGCACATTACACTAATTCCAATTATTACTGGCAATTTCCATCTTGCTACTAATTCTCTGCCTATTTCAGTATGGGTAAAACCAAACATCATTTTCTCTGCTGTAAGCCTGTCTGCGCCAAGGCCAACTAATCTGTTAACCTCTTTAACCCCTTCTTTGTTATAAATTTCAAGAACAGTTTTTCCAATGTCATGCAATAATCCCATAACAAATGCTTCATCTGTTTGGTCATTTCCTAAACTTTTGGCAATGATTTGACATCCTACAGCACATCTAATTGAATGTTCCCATAAACTTTTTCCACAATAAGACATCATCATCGGCTTTACTGCTACGCTTAAGATCAGACTTTTAATTTTATTTAAACCAAGCAAAGCCATTGCCTTATTAATGGTTGTAATTTGTGATGGAAAGCCATAATATGCAGAGTTAACCAGCTTTAAAATCTCTGTCGTCATAGAAATATCTTTTGAGATAATCTCTGATAGCTGGTTAATGTTAGACTTAGGATTCTCAATTATATTTAAAGCCTCTGATACCACCAATGGCATTGATGGCAGTGTAGGCATTTTATCTAATATTTCTTGAATATCTTTTATCGACATAAACTCTATACTTTACACTATTATTTTTTATATATACCACATTCCGAACTGAGTTACTAATAGTATTCTTACACATATTTCATAGGAAATTAGCTGTTATCCATAAAAATTCGCATAAAAGAAATTTTTATATCTACCTTAAACATTTTTAACATATAAAATTCATATTTTCTATCAAAATTATTCTGATTAAGCAAAATATTTTTAAGGACAGCGGAAAAAATCATTAAGGATTTTGATGAAAAAATGCGAAGCGGGAGTGAAATTTTCGGGAAGAGCAGCTTCGCTGGTCTGGACCGAAAACAAAACTCATTCTATCTTTTGTGATTTTTACAGACTGCTTCCTGCGCAAAGCGGGAGCTGTCAAGCTTATTCCTGTAACCAGTCATTAATCGAGTAATAAAAAATACGTAAGAATTTTTTATTACGTCCTTAGTAATATTAAAAATAATTCAAACAAAGGATTTATTCTGTATATAATTTAGATATACTAAAAATGTAGCCGCTTCATTAATCTTCTTCAATAACTCTCATCTAAAGGTCTTTGACAAGGCCTTTTTTTATACCCGTAAATATTTGCGGATTGAAATAATGCTTCCGCCAGCTCCAACAATAATTCCCATCATTAAAACTGATAAAGTTACCATATTGGAACTTACATCGGATACCGAAACCTGAAAGAAATTAAAGAATTTATCCAAATAACTCTGCAATATATTTAATGGAATTATAGAAATAACTGCCCCCATAAAACCATATAAAGCTCCTTGCAAGATATAAGGGGCTCTAATATACCAATTGCTAACTCCCATCATTCTCATAATTTCTATTTCTTGTTTTCTTGCTTGAATTACCAGATGAATAGTATTACTAATAATAAAAAGCGTTAACCCTCCAAGAAAAATTAAAACAATAAATGTTGCAATATTAGTAATATCATTTACCTTTTGAAGCTTAACCGCTAATTGCTGAGCATATTGTACCCCTTCAACACCTTTAACTTGCTTAATTTGATTAACAATATTATCAACCTTATCTTGCTTAGCGACTTTAACATGTAATGTATCAGGCAAAGGATTACTGATATCAGGCACATCCATTTGAGATTTTAGATCTTCCCAAGCTTTATCTTTTGTTATGATCTTAACATTTTTAACATTATTTATCTTAAATACCTCTTGAGAAATAATTTCAGGATTTGAGTTAGGCTTTAAATAGACAGAAATCTCTAATGCAGATCCAAGAACTTGTATAAAACTCGAAATACCTAAGCTTGTTTTAAACATGCAGCCAAAAATACTTAATATGGCTGCCATAGTTCCTATGATAACAAGATTCATTAAGCCAGTTCTACTTAAACCTCTAAATGTTTCAATTATTATTCTGAAAATTATTCTTAATTCTGTGGCTATACTAAACAATACGATAAAAATCATTACTTGAGATACTCCATAATTTCTGGAAAAACTAACATAAACAGTTGGAAATCTTATCTGTATGTTCCAGAATGCACGTCTCTAACTACTCGACCTTCTTCAAGAGTAACTACTCTCTTCTTAAAATAATTAACTATAACCTGATCATGTGTTGAAATTAACACTGTTGTCCCTCGTTGATTTATATGTTCAAGTATTTGAACAATTTCAAGAGATGTTTGAGGGTCAAGATTACCTGTTGGTTCATCTGCAATTAATAAAGGCGGACCATTAACAATTGCCCTTGCGATTCCTATCCTTTGTTGTTCTCCACCTGAAAGCTCATGTGGTCTGGCATCAATCTTATGTAATAATCCAACTACCTTAAGGGCTCCTTTAACTCTCATATCAATCTCTTTTGAACTCATACCCAAAGCTCTAATAACATATGCAACATTATCATATGCAGTTTGATTAGGTAAAAGCTTAAAATCCTGAAAAACTATTCCCATTCGCCTTCTAAGATGAGGCACATGAGAGTATTTAATTTTAGAAACATCGACGCCACCAATATAAACAGCACCTCTGGTTGGTAATTCTTCTCTATACATGAGCCTCATTATAGTAGATTTACCGGCACCGCTTGAACCTACTAAAAATACAAACTCACCAACTTTAATATGCAAGTTTATATTATCTACAGCACAATGATTTCCATAGAATTTAGTTAGATTTACAAGTTTAATCATTTAACACGCTGCTTTTCTCTCTATTAAATCTATTATGTCATAAATAAATTTATCTGCTGTTAAACCATATTCTGCCATTAACTCATGTTCTTTTCCACTCTGGCCAAATTCATCTCTTACACCAATTCTTTTGACTAAAACAGGATTATTTTCACATATAGCCTCACAAACAGCACTACCAAGACCACCAATAATTGAATGATTTTCAATTGTAACAATTGCACCTGTTTTCTTTGCACTTTCAATTATTGTGTCCTTATCAAGAGGCTTAATAACAGGAACATTAATGACTTCCGCAAGTATTCCTTTATCTGCCAGCATTTTAGCACACATTAATGCTTCATAAATGGTTTCCCCATTAGCAAGTAGCGTAACATCTATACCTTCAACCAAAACTCGTGCTTTAGGAAAATTAAATGAATATTTATCCTCATCAAAAATAACAGGCATATTTGTTCTTGCGAGTCTTATATAAACAGGACCTTTATATTCTGCAGCAAATTTAATCGCACTCTTAGCTTCTGTACTATCACCAGGAACAATAACAACCATATTAGGTATGCTTCTCATTAAGCTTATATCTTCAAGAGCCTGATGACTTGCTCCATCTTCACCTACAGTAACTCCACCATGGGTAGCAACAATTTTAACGTTAAATTTAGGATATGCGATGGAATTTCTTATCTGATCCCATGCTCTTCCTGATGCAAAAATAGCAAATGTACTAACAAAAGGAATTTTCCCACAAGTGCTAATACCTGCTGCGGTACACATTGCATCTTGTTCTGCAACTCCCATATTAAAAAACCTATCAGGAAAAACCTGCGCAAATTTTTGTGTTTGTGTAGAACAGGATAAATCCGCATCAAATACAACTATATTTGGATTTTTATGCCCTAATTCTATAAGGGTTTCACCATAAGCAGCCCTTGGAGAAGCTTTAATTACTTTATCCGTTAACATAATTTATCTATAATCCTCTTATTTCTTCTAAAGCCTTCTTAAGCTCCTCATCATTTGGAGCCTTCCCATGCCAGGATGGATTATTTTCCATAAAACTAACCCCTTTACCCTTAACAGTATCAGCAATGATCATAACTGGTGAATTTTTTTCCTGGCTTAAACTAATGGATTGCTGAAGAGCTTCATAAATTTCCTGGTGGTCATGCCCGTTTATCTTAATAACTTGCCAGCCAAAACCTTTCCATTTTTCTTCAACAGGTTCAAGAGACATAACACATTCAGTATTACCATCTATTTGCAAACAATTTCTATCTACAATTGCAGTGATATTATTAAGCTTATAATGGGCTGCAGACATAGCCGCTTCCCAAACTTGCCCTTCTTGAATTTCACCATCACCTAAAAGGCAATACACCCTGGACGATCTATTATCAAGCTTTAATCCTAAAGCGATACCATTAGCAAGTGATAGTCCCTGTCCTAAAGAACCGGTTGAAACTTCTATTCCAGGCAATCTTCCATATGTAGGATGCCCTTGTAATCTGGAATATAAAGCTCTAAATGTTTTTAATTCTTCTACATTCAAATATCCACTCTCTGCAAGAACCGAGTATAAAGTTGGAGAAGCATGCCCTTTTGAAAGGACGAATCTATCTCTCTCCAGCCAATTAGGATCTTTATCCCAATCTTTATAGTGCTTTAAGTGTTTAAAATATAATACAACCAATAGGTCTACTGCTGAAAGTGAACCACCTGTATGACCTGACTTAGCAGCATGGATCATACTTACAACATATTCTCTAATTTTTCTTGATATTTTTGATAATTCAGCTATTTCTTTCTCACTTAACCCAGACAATCTAGTCATTTCAGCTCTCTTTTCTTGTATATTTTTTATCCAACATGACTTTAATAAAGAATAAAGGTAATACTGGAAACATCCTACTAAAACGGGATGGCTGACTTATAAGCCTAAAAAACCATTCTAATCCTATCTTTCTAAAGAATAAAGGGGCTCTTTTAACTTTTTTAGCCCATACATCAAAACTGCCGCCAACACCTACCATTACAGTTGTATCTAAAACTTCTTTATATTTTTTTATCCACAATTCCTGTTTCGGCACTCCAAGAGCCACAAATAGAACCTGAACTCCTGATGATTTTAAATCTTCTACAATTCCCAACTCTTGCTCAGCATTAAAATAGCCATCACGCACAAAAACAATATTCATAGAAGGATGTTTAGATGTAAATTCTTGAATCATACATTCAATTACTTCTTTTGATGCACCCAAAAAACCTACTCTATAATTATTCTTAACACACTTTTGTATTAAATTGTATGAAAATTCAATCCCGGGAAGCTGTTCAATATTATATATTCCAAGCTTTCTGAGTGTGAGTATAATTCCTATACCATCAGGTATTATCAATTCTGCATTTTTAATTGCTTCATCAAGTACAGGATTATTGGCTGACTGCATTATCATTTCAGGATTAAGTGTAATTATATGAGCACTTTTTGCTGATTTTATGTAATTTTCAGCAATATCCAGAGCACTTTCCATATTTACAAGATCTAAAGGACACCCCAGTATAGAAACTCTTTTATTACTTTTTTCTGCCGTTACACTCAATTTTTAACCCTTGACTATTTTCTTATCAACTAACATTTTACTCAATAAATCTACATTTTGTCGAGATTCAAGTTCTTTTTTAGCCGAGAAATCTCTTAATTTATCTTCATAACTGGATTTTTTTTCAATTAATTCACATATTTTCTTATTTAACTCTTCTTTATTTAAATTTTCAATAAAAATATATGGAATTTCTGCTTCTCTAGATAAAATTTCAACCTTAGGATCATAAGATATAGCTAAAGTAGGAATACTGGATTTTATAGCAATAAGACTAGCATGATATCTCATTGCAATAATATAATCCAATTGACTTATTAATGAAATACTACTAGATATTGATAAATTAGATGCCAGATAAATATCAAAATTAGGATTTTTCAACTTTAAAATTTCATTAAATTTTTTTGTGACCTCTAAATCGTGAGAATCCTGCAAAGAAATCAAGATTAGCTGATAATTATCATCAAAATTTAAATTTATAGCCTCTACCAAATATTCCAATTTTTCATTGTTTAGCAAATACCAGTCTCTAAGCTGAATTCCTACTTTACGCTTTTCCGTATTTAAGACTAAATTACTTTTATTCATATTTTTTAAATCAATATTCCATACAGGATCAGCGGTTAAATATGATTTTATACCTAACTTATCTAGAAATTCTTTACTTTGTTGATCTCTTACAGTAATTAAATCAACTTTCTTTAGAATAATCCCTGTTAAAATCTTCCCCAATTTGCTTTTTATAGGGCCTATACCCTGAGCATATATACAAGTTTTTATTTTAAATAATTCTGCTAAAAATATTAAAGCCAAATAATAAAACAAACTTTTAATACTTGTAATATCCTGTAAAAGGCTTCCTCCCCCACTAATATACAAATCTGTACTTTTCATTTGCTTAATAATCTCTTTGTAATCAAACGTATAAACAGAATTAACGTCATAATCCTGCTTTATTTTGGCAGGATTTTTTGAAATTACAGTTATTTGGCAATTTTTAAAATTTGTTCTAAGATTATGTAAAAGTGTATGCAATATTGCATCATCACCAAAATTATCAAAACCATAATAACCAGATATTAAAATATTTTTAGTTTTCATATTTTTCTTTGTCTTATCTAATATTAATAATTAGTGTACTTTATATTTAACATAAAAAAACAACTGTGATTAGTACAGGGAGTGAAAAATGTTAACAGCTGGAATTATTCTTTTTATAGCATATGTCCTGATAGCAACAGAAAAAATACCAAAAGTAACTGTAGCTATGGTAGGAGCTGCAATTACTTTGATTCTTGGTATAGTTCCGGTAGAGAATGCTTTTGAACATATAGATTTTTCTGTAATATTTCTTCTCATTAGCATGATGATAATCGTACATATTGCAGGCAGAAGCGGGATGTTTAACTGGATGGCTATAGAATTGTTAAGAAAAACCGGGGGTAACCCTAAACTGGTATTGGCAGCTTTAGCTCTATTTACTGCCATCGCTTCAGCATTCTTAGACAATGTAACTACAGTTATTCTTATTATGCCGGTTACTTTTGTAGTTGCAAGAGAATTTAAAATTGACCCTGTACCATTTTTAATTACTGAAATTCTTGCTTCAAATATAGGAGGAACTGCTACATTAATCGGAGACCCTCCAAATATAATCATAGGAAGTGCAGCAGGGTTTACTTTTATGGATTTTGTATATGAATTAACACCTGTTATAGCTCTAATACTAATAATTTCTATAGCAATCCTGGTTTATATATTTAGAAAACAATTTGTTGCAACTCCAGAGCTAATGAACCATATAGCAAACCTCGATAACTCAAAAACAATCAAAGATAAAAACTTGATGATGAGATCTTCTATTGTTTTATCTCTTGTTATTTTGGGCTTTGTACTACATGACGCTATTCATATACCTGCATATCAAGTAGCTTTTCTGGGTGCAAGTATACTTTTATTGTTTGAAAGCCCTAAACATATACTGCATGATGTCGAATGGACAACGATTTTCTTCTTTATAGGATTATTCATAATAATTGGAGGTCTTGTAGAAACAGGTGGCATCAAATACCTGGCTAATCAGGTTCTAGAAATAACTGATGGAAATCTTACTTTCACTTCAATGCTAGTCATATGGGCATCAGGGTTTCTTTCAGCTGTTGTAGATAATATTCCGTATACCGTAACCATGGCACCTTTAATTAACGAATTAAAAGGTAGTATGGATATACACCCATTATGGTGGAGCTTATCTTTAGGAGCATGTCTTGGAGGAAATGCAACTATAATTGGCGCTGCTGCCAATGTTATTGTCTCTGAAGCCTCACATGCAGCCGGACATCCTATTTCATTCTTCAGGTTTATGAAATATGGAGTCTTAATCACCTTTATATCATTGATAATAAGTTCTATTTATATTTATTTCAGATTTTTAGTATAAAAATTTTCTATTCAAATATATATAACAGACTCATATTTTCTTCCGCAGCTTCAGCTGCAAACTCATAGAAAGTTTGAGTCAAATTATTTTCTTCCATATTTAGAAAATAATCATAAAGATTATCAACAGAAGTATCAAATGGAGCCTCTAGCATCCAGTTGCTTTCTTCTGTATCAATGTTTCCACAATCAATACTACTTGGAGGATATTTTTTTAATTCTTCTGTAATAGCTGCCAGCTCAAATAACAATTCCTCAGCAGCTTCAGGTTCAATTTTTGTTTTAGCATCAAGACTTTCTAATAAAATCGGAAACCTGCTTCCCAATTTTCCATCTTCTAAAAGGGTGCTTATTGTACTAAAATAACAATTCAGATACTCATATGAACCAAGTTCAACAGTTTTATAAGGTTCAAGATTTTCAGGATCACAATCAATATCACAAATTACTAAAATTACCCCCATTAAAACCTCCAAATAAAATCCAAGCTCGATAATTAATAATTAACAGTGGTTTAAAAAAAACACAATAGATATCCAAAAAATTCTTTACAAAACTTAGACTAAGCAACCATAAACTTGTTATAACAAGATAAAAATGGACTAATTACCATATAAGGACAGCGTAAAAAATACTTATGGATTTTGATGAAAAATCCAATAGGTATTTTTGTAGGTGACTCAGTCACACTATTAAAGTCCTTAACTATTTCTTATATATGTGCCTTTGGCACTTCTTATAACCAGCAAATAATCGAGCAATAAAAATGCGTAAGTATTTTTTATTGCGTCCTTAAAAATCCAAATATTAACTATTCATAACAAACTATATCAGGACTAAATTACAAGAGACAAGCTTAAATAAGCTTGTCTCTCAATATTCTTAATTAAAACCAAGTAATTTTAGGAACGTCTCTTGCGAGCTGCCTCAGCTTTACGTTTTCTTTTCACACTCGGTTTCTCATACCTTTCACGACGTTTTATTTCGGATAAAATGCCGGCTTTTTGAATTTTTTTCTTGAAACGCTTAAGAGCACTTTCAATACTTTCGTTTTCACCTACTTGTATTTCGGCCAAGCTACAGACCTCCCTTCTGATATGGGATGTTATTTGTACATCATATTAGCATTTGGATTGATATTAAATAGTACCATTCCTGACAAATACTAATATGTAAATATTATCATGGACTTTTATTAATTACAATATAACACATTTTGCTGACTATTAATCAATTTTAGCCCGGTGGCCACAACATTGGCCTACCACCCAATACATGCAAATGGATATGAAAAACTGTTTGTCCAGCCTTTTCACCGGTATTAAGAATAACTCTATATCCATCTTTTATATTAAGCTTTTCTGCAACTTCTCTAGCACCTATTAGCAGCTTACCAAGCAATTCAGAATCATTTGTATCATTAAGAGAATCATAATGCTTTTTGGGGATAACAAGAACATGTACAGGAGCTTGAGGATTAACATCGTGAAAAGCAGCATAATCCGCTGTTTCTAATATTAAATCAGAATTTATTTCTTTATTCGCTATTTTGCAAAAAATGCAATTTTGCTCACTCATTTTTTGTTCCTTCTTAAATAGGTCTTATAGCCTTAAAACTTAGAAGCTGTCTTGTTAAAGTTGAACGCCTTGCCAAGTCGCTTACAACTTTAAGTCCAAAAGTCGAGCCTGTAATTATATCATAGCCTGATTTTTGCATTTTTAGCCAGACAGGTTCCTATAAATAATGTTACCTTAAATCTATATTATCAGGGCTCAATAATAACATAAATTCAAATACTTTTTTTAGAGGATGCTCCGAAATATATACATGGGTTAATCTTCATATATAACTATAAAAATAAGCTTTATCTGGGGATTGAGGTTAATGGGTAATATGGGTGAAAAAATTCAAATTCAAATTACAGAGTGTTCTTGATGCAAGGATTAAAGCCCTTGAGAACTGTCAATTAGCTTTATCCAAAGTTGAATTTAAGTTAAATCAGGCGGTAAAACATCTGGAGCAACTTTATGAATTGCAGAAAAAATCAAAAAGTGAATTGGAAAGCTTATTGACAGCTGGTACCCAAATAGATCTTATGATAATTTGTTGCCATCAAAACTACATAGAAAAACTAAAATCTGATATTAAGGATCAGCATAAAATAATTGCAAGTATAGAAATTGAGCTTGAGGAGAAAAAACAGAAAGTATTAGAAGCATTAAAAGCTAAAACAATGCTTGAAAAACTAAAAGAAAAAGCGTTAAAAGAATTTAAAGAAAATTTTGAAAGACTAGATATGCTGCAAATCGATGAAATAGCAACAAATAGGCAAAAAAGATCCGGATATTAACTTATCATTAAGACTTGGGAATAGACTACCTGTTAAATTAAGGGGAAAAATATGACGGCTTTAGAAATGCTGGTAGAACCTAAAGAAACAAAATTGTTTTCAGAAAAAGGCACATTAAATAATAACGATTCTGAAACAATTAAAGATGAGTTTTACAGAATTCTAAGTAACGTTAATGATAA
>Ga0154603_1136_pt3 | contig 15126 bp, 15 predicted proteins | sample RifGroF2_FD_116032 | JGI IMG/M metagenome (GOLD analysis project Ga0154603, IMG submission 116032) | Candidatus Melainabacteria bacterium GWF2_32_7 | reverse complement strand
GGAGATTGCTTCTAGCTTATCCAAGCGTATTCATAAGGAAGCTGATATTGAATCCGATGAAATGCGAAATAAAGCACAAAGAATGTTACAAGCTGAAAGTGCAGTAGCTTCTAATGACGTTATGCAGGATATTTCAAAAGCTGCTTTTTATATAGCTGAAGAGCATATTAAGCAAGCAGTTGATGAAAAACTGCATAAAAAATATATTGATGAATTTATAGATAACTTAGAGAATTTAAAGGTATAGTTTTTGCTGTATGACTAAAGGAAATAATATAGGATTATCAACAATAGCTGATAGATATGCAATTGCCATGATTGATCTTGGTGAAAAAACAAATCAGCTTGATATACTTGGAGATGATTTATCAAAGATTAATAATACATTTAAGTCAAATCCTGAATTGCTTAAATTTTTGGAGCATCCAACCATTACTGCTGATGACAAAAAGGATGTTATTAATAAAATATTCAAAGATGCAGTGACTGATTATGCTCTAAGCCTAACAAAACTATTACTGGATCGAAATAGAATATTCTTGTTTCCTCATTTAGTAAGTCATTATAATGATATTCTGAGTAAAAAAAGAAATATTACTGTAGCTAAGATTATTACAGCAATTGATATTGATGATGACACAAAAAATAGAGTTAAAGACAAACTTGAAAAGGCTTTAAGTTGTAGTATTAAGCTTGAAACAAGAATCAATCCTGACATAATTGCAGGTATGGTGATAAAAATTGGTGATAAAATCATAGATGGTAGTATAAAAACAAAATTAGAGAATATGAAAAAGCAGCTAATATAGAGGTATAAATATATGACTAGCATTAGACCAGATGAAATAAGCTCAATAATTAGAAGTAAGATTGAACAGTATGAAAGTATACTTGAAATTTCTGATGTAGGTACTGTTATTGAGGTTGGTGATGGTATTGCGAGAATCTATGGCCTAAGAAAGGTAATGGCGAGTGAGCTAATTGAGTTTCAAGATGGTCATGGAACACTTGGCTTAGTACTTAACCTTGATGAAGATAGTGTTGGTGCTGTTGTACTTGGTGAATATAAATATATTAAAGAAGGAATGATAGCTAAAACAACAGGAAAAATTGCTTCTGTTCCTGTTGGTGAAGCTTTAATCGGAAGAATTATAAATCCTATCGGGGAACCTTTGGATGGAAAAGGACCAATTAATACAACTAAAACCAGAGCAGTAGAAAGAGTTGCTCCTGGTATAGTTGAGAGAAGATCAGTTTACCAACCATTACAAACAGGTCTTACTTCAATTGATGCTTTAACTCCTATAGGAAGAGGCCAAAGGGAATTAATTATTGGTGATAGACAGACAGGTAAGACAGCTATTGCAATAGATACAATTATTAACCAGAAGAATTATGATGTTATTTGTATATATGTTGCAATTGGACAAAAAACTAGTTCTATTGCACAAATAGCAAAAGTCTTAGAAGAAAATGGAGCTATGGATTATACTATCATAGTTGCAGCTTCTGCTAATGAAACTGCTCCTCTTCAATATATTGCGCCATTTGCAGGAGCTTCTATTGGAGAAGAATTCATGGAGCAAGGTAAACATGTTTTGATAATTTATGATGATCTAACAAGACATGCCTGGGCATATAGAACCATGAGTTTATTACTCAGAAGACCGCCTGGTAGAGAAGCTTATCCAGGAGATGTTTTCTATCTCCATTCAAGATTATTGGAAAGGTCGGCTAAATTATCCGATAAATTAGGTGGTGGTAGTTTAACTGCTCTTCCAATTATTGAAACTCAGGCTGGCGATGTTAGTGCTTATATTCCTACAAACGTAATCAGTATTACAGATGGTCAAATTTTCCTTGAAACAGATTTATTTAATGCTGGTATAAGACCTGCTATTAATGCTGGTATTTCAGTTTCAAGGGTGGGTGGGGCTGCTCAAACTGCTGCCGTTAAGTCTGTTGCCGGAAGATTAAGACTTGACCTCGCACAGTTTAGGGAGTTAGAAGCATTTGCTCAATTTGCGAGTGATCTTGATAAATCCACTCAGGAACAATTAAGAAGAGGCCAAAAATTAATTGAGTTACTTAAACAGCCTCAATATAGTCCATTATCGGTTGCTCAAGAGTATACGATACTTTTTGCTGCTGATAAAGGTATACTTGATACGATTGATAGTGATAAAATATCTGAGTTTAAAACAGAATGGTTTAAATATTTGACTGCAAACTTGCATGACGTGGAAACTAAACTAAATGTTGGTAAAAAACCATCTGATGAAGAGCAAGAGATGCTCTATAAGACTCTAGTAAGATTTAGAGATTCTGTATTTACAACAGTAGCAGCTTAGGAATAGATTATGCCCAGTTTAAGAGATATAAAAAGACGAATAAAGAGTATCCAGAATACTCAAAAAATAACTCAAGCAATGCGAATGGTAGCTGCTGCTAAGGTTAGAAGAGCAGAAAGCAAGGTAAAGGCATCAAGGCCGTTCTCAAATGAATTGGTAAAATCCTTTCAAAGGCTTCTGGCAACTAATCCTGATGTTCAAAGTGGCAATGTTCAATCTAGTAAGGCTTTGGACAATTATCCTGCTTTATTAAGCCGAAGAGAATTAAAGTCGGTGGGCTTACTAATTGTAAGTTCTGATAGAGGCCTAGCAGGTGCTTATAATGCTAATGTTGTGAGAAAAGCTGTTGCCAGAGCTAAAGAGTTAGAGAAAGATGGAATAAATACTAAATTTTTTGTAGTTGGTTTAAAAGGTGTAAGTGCATTAAAAAGAGCTCATGTTGACATCACAGAAACGTATGTGAGAATGCCTGCTGTTCCAACAATAGGTGAAGCTAATGTAATAGCTGAAGACTTATCTGAATACTATATAAAAGGAGATATTGACAGGATTGAGATTATAACCACTCATTTTAAATCGATGTTGTCATTTGAGGTTCAGTTGTGGCAGCTTTTACCTGTATTAATTCCTGTTGAGTCTTTAAATGAAGAAGAAACAAGAATTCGTTCTGAGATGATTTTTGAACCAAGTCCTGAAGCTGTTTTGCAAAAAATAGTTCCTCTTTATGTAACAAATAGAATTTATCAGGCATTAATTGAGGCTTCCGCAAGCGAACTTGCTGCAAGGATGTCGGCTATGGCCTCTGCTACCACCAATGCTGGTGATATGATTCGGCATTTAACAATTGTATATAATAAAGCAAGGCAAGCAGCGATTACACAGGAAATTCTGGAAGTAGTAAGCGGCGCTGAAGCTTTATAATTAGTTAAATAATTTTTATAAATTTATACAGCATCCCTAATTAAGGATGCTGCTTTTAAACTCCTTAACTTGAATTGATGTTGTGTAGCCAGCATAAAAATAAAATATAAAAAAATCTTTAATTCTGGAAACTTTAACTATAATTTATACTACAATAATAATGAAAGATTAAATTAAACCAGAGATGTAATTTGGAGTTATGAAATATAAAGACTACTATGAAATACTAGGCGTTTCAAGGAATGCTACTGAGCAGGAAATTAAATCTGCTTTTAGGAAACTGGCGCGTAAATATCATCCGGATGTTAATAAATCCAGCGATGCAGAACAAAAATTTAAAGATATAAATGAGGCTTATGAAGTTTTATCAGATTCTAAAAAAAGACAAAGGTATGATGGTTTAGGATCTGGTTGGAATCAGGGTGCTGATTTTACTCCACCACCGGGGTTTGAGAATGTAAACATTAATTTTGGTGATGGATTTGGCGGATTTAGTTCATTTAATGATATGGGCGGATTTAGTGATTTCTTTTCTTCAATATTTGGTGATTTGATGGGACAAAGTACTCAAAGAAGCACAAAATATACATCAGGCAGGCCTAAGCAGCAATATCATAGCAGCGAAAATCTTGATATAACTCAGGATCTTTTTCTTGAACCGGAAGATTTAATGGGCGATATAGCAAAGTCTGTTCGAATTAGCTATATGGACAGATGTCCTGATTGTTCAGGCAGGGGAAGCCATTGTTACAAGTGCGGTGGTAGTGGAGTGATGTCTGTGGCGAAGACTTTAAATGTAAAAATCCCAAAAGGAGTTAAGGAAGGAGCTAAAGTCAGACTTTCTGGTGAAGGTAAGGTTGATTCTTTTGGCAGAAAAGGCGATTTATATTTAACGGTTAAGTTTAAAGAGGGGTTATTAAAAATAGAAGGATCTGATGTCTTATCAGAATTAGAAGTTTCTGCTCCTGAAGCTGTTTTAGGTGTTATAGCTGAAGTTAAGACTTTGCAAGGGGTGGTTAAAGTAACGATTCCTCCTGGAACTCAGGCGGGAAAGTCACTGAGACTGAAAAAACTTGGTCTTCCTAAAAAAGATGGAAGTTATGGCGATCATATCGCAAAAATTAAGATTGTAATTCCTAATAGTCCATCTGAGCAAGAAAAAGAGTTATATGAGAAACTTTTAGAGCTGAATAAAAGGTGAATATAGACGTAAATATTGAGAAAATTTATGAGCGAAATGAGTTAATCTGGGGTAGTGAGGCTCAAAAATCTCTATTCCAGAAGCATGTCATAGTTTTTGGACTCGGTGGGGTAGGTTCTTATGCTGCTGAAGCACTTGCAAGAAGTGGAATAGGCAAGCTTACACTTGTTGATTTTGATACTATATCTGAGTCTAATATGAATAGACAGCTCCTTGCTTTGATTTCAGATATTGATAAGCCTAAAGTTCAGCTCATGAGAAAAAGAATAGAGGATATTAATCCTCATATACAAGTTAGAGTCGTAAACGATTTTTATACTCAAAAGCTTAACGATCAATTGTTTGCAGATGCATCATTTCCTGTTGATTTTGTAGTCGATGCAATTGACAGCTTAAAGTATAAAATAGACTTAATAGAAAGCTGTATTAGGCTAAATATTCCTATTATAAGTTCTATGGGAACAGGAAACAGGCTTGCCCCGGAGCAGCTTTATATTACAGATATTTCTGAAATAAAGTCAAAAAAGTGTGTTTTTGCTAATAATGTTTTATATAAGCTTAAAGTAAGGGGAATAATTGAGGGTTTGCCTATAATTGCGAGTATGGAGAAACCTTATATAACAGAAAAAAGGGAAAGTACAACCGACTTGAAAACAGCTCACGGAGAAGATATAAAGCTAATGAAATTTACTCCGGGAAGCTCTCCTTTTGTACCGCCAGTAGCAGGCTATATGATGGCAAGTTATATAGTAAGAAAATTTCTTTACAAGGATTTTAAATAAAAAAGGACTGATATCAGTCCTTTCATAATGGTTGTGTGTCAGTTTATCCTATTAAGTTTATATTTTGTCCGAATGGATTTGCTAAAATTTTCTTGTACTCTTCTGTTTGAAGTTCAACTTGATGAATTTGATTTCGAATATCTTCAGGCCAAAGTGTGCTTTTTCCCTCATAAGAAGTTCCGGTAAAATTCCAGAAATCACCAACAGAATGTTTAGTTGCAAAGAAGTTTTTTCCTGTAGTATTTGTACCTTTTACAGGTTTTATATTTGTTATTTTTTTTCCGGTTAACTTATCCACTGTAATTCTCCTTAGACGCTCTATAAATTAAGTCGACATCCTTCCCTAGAAACTTTAATGATTTTTATTCAAATGTAAACTAGTATTAATATTCTTATTATGATTTTCCTGAGTTTATAGGATTGGTGAGTATTTTTACTTTAAATAGAACTTGAAAATGTTTTATAATTATTATTGTAGGATAAAATTTTTGCTCAATATCATGTTTAGAGAGTTTATAAGGTTTACATCTCTGTATTAATTGTAAATACTGTATATCAAGATAACTTTAAATGAGAATTAGTGTTATGATTACATTTTAAAAAATTTTCATTGTAAATATCGGAAAAAAATTATAAAATAGACTCAACATTAATAAAGAGAGCTTGCAGATTTTCAGGCTTTAAACAAGAAGGAATATCAATGTCTGTTGTTTACATAGGACTTGGTTCAAATATTGGTGATAGAGTTGGTTACGTCCAACAAGCGCACAAATTGCTTAGTGATACTGAAGGTATTACTATAGTTAATAGTTCCAGTTTGTATGAGACAGAGCCTTGTGGATATAAAGATCAGGAATGGTTTGTAAATGCGGTTCTTGAAATAGAAACAACCCTTGAACCATATAAATTGCTGGAAGAGTGTCAGAGAATTGAGAAACAATTAGGACGTGTGAGACATCCTGAAGCGCCTCAATGGGGACCAAGAACAGTAGATCTTGATATTTTACTTTATGACGATCTGGTAATTGCTGATAGCAATCTTCAAATTCCACATTCCAGGTTGCATCAAAGAGCTTATGCGCTTGTGCCTATTTTGGAATTAGCACCGGACTTAGCTCATCCTGTTCTTGGGAGAAGCATTTTAGATATGCATAGTGATCTTGAAGATCCTGAAGAAGTATATTTGTATGGTACAAGAAGAGCAGATGTCTAGAATTTCTAACTCAATTAAAGAAAATCATAATAAACCTGCATTAATACCCTTTATTGTCTCAGGGTATCCAGATATAGAAGCTACTAAAGATTTATTATATCTTTTTCAAGAACATAAAGTTGCAGCAATAGAGCTGGGTATTCCTTTTTCTGATCCCCTTGCAGACGGGCCTATTATTCAGAATGCTGCAAAAAAGGCAATTGAATCGGGTATAAATCTCGACAAAATATTTGATTTACTGCTTGAAGTCAAAGAAGATATAAAGACTCCAATAGTCTTATTTTCATACTTTAATCCGATTTTGCATTATGGTCTAAATAATTTTATTAGTAGAGCAAAATTAGCTAATGTTGCAGGTGTTATTATCCCTGATCTGCCTGTAGAAGAATCAGAAGAGTTTTCAAGACTTTGTCAGGAAAATAACATTGATTTTATTATGCTTATTGCTCCTACCTCTGATAAAGACAGAATTAGGACTATTGCTAAGAAAGCAACAGGCTTTATTTATCTCGTATCATCTACAGGTGTTACCGGAGTTAGAGACAATTTTTCTGAAACACTCTTAAGTATTATCACAGAAGTAAAAAATACGATTGATACTCCTATTGCTGTAGGGTTCGGTGTTTCAAAACCTGAACATATCTCAAATTTAAAAGAATTAAATGTAGATGGTGCAATAGTTGGTAGCGCTTTAGTTAAAATAATTGACCAGTATAAGGATGATAAAGCTTTATTATTAGGTAAAATTTCTGAATATCTAGATTCATTATATAAAGCTTAGTAAATAAGCCACATCTTTAAGTCATCAATTATTCCAGTAATACAATTATCATTTTGAAAAATAATCTCAAAACAATTGTAGTCATTGTGAACCATTTAATATGACAACCTGTTTTAATTATCCTTGCGAAACAATCTCAAAGTATTGATAGTGGTAGGGTGGACTTTAATCCACACTGAAAATTTATACAAATAGCCACTTGAATAGTATAATTTGTAGTATATTTTAAACTTGTAAAAGAATTAATAGGACAAATATGACTAAAATAGCAGTGATAGGTGGAGGACCGGGTGGTTTTATGGCTGCAATAACAGCAGCTGAGAATAAAACTGGTAATTTAAGTATTGATATATTAGAAAAAGGTGAAGTTCTAAAAACTCTTCTCTGGACAGGGCATGGTAGATGTAATTTAACAAATGCTATTTATGACTACAAAAAACTTGCTGCAAACTATCCAAGAGGAGAGAAATTTCTGTATTCAGTATTCAATAAGTTTGGTGTTAAAGAAACAATAGATTTTTTTGAGTCATATGGAGTCAAATTGTACACGCAAGGAGATGATAGGGTATTTCCAGAATCAAATGATGCTAATGATGTTAGAAATATGCTTATTGAAGAAGCCGAAAAACACGGAATTAAAATAAAAAACCATACACAGGCTATAAAAATAGAGAAAAATGATAGCAGATTTTTAGTTTATACAGGAGATAAGCCCACTGAATATGATAAAATTATTATCTCAACAGGTGGAAATTATAGAAGACCTCCAAACTCAGGTTATGACTTTGCTGAAAGCTTTGGTCATAAAGTAACTAAGTTAAAACCTTCTCTTACAGCTTTTATAGTAAAGGAAATATGGCCTTCAAGTCTGGCAGGTGTATCTCTAAAGGATGTCAGGATAACAGCATTCTTTGAAAAAAATAAGATTATAAGCTCAGTTGGTGACTTTGTTTTCACTCATAAGGGAATATCAGGTCCTCTAGTTTTTAAAATTTCCTCTTATTGTGCGTTTTTAGATTATGATGAGTGTTCACCTATCATATTAAAGCTGAATTTTGCATCAAATATGACTAAAGAAGAGTTTGATAAAGACCTTTTAAAAGAATTAGAAGAAAATTCTAAAAAGAGTATAGAGAATATACTTAAAAAATATGCTCCAAAGTCAGTTGTTACAGCACTTCTTGGAATAGAGCTTATAGATCTGGAGAAAAAAGCAAGCCAGATAACAAGAGAAGATAGGAAAATAATTACCCAATTATTTACAGAAGCAGAATTGTCTGTTAAATTCCCTGATCCGGAAGAAGAAATTGTCACAGCAGGTGGAGTTGAGCTTGATGAAGTTAACTCAAAAACAATGGAATCAAAACTTGTAAATAATCTTTATTTTTGTGGAGAAGTTTTAAATATAGACGGATTTACAGGTGGTTTTAACCTTCAAGCCTGCTGGTCAACAGGCTATATTGCAGGATTAAGTGCTGCAAAAGATTAGCAGTTTCTCAAGAGGTTTATTTACAAGCTGATAAATTAATGCTGTGCTGCTTTTTCTTTATTTTTACTGGCAACAAAAATAAAGAAAAAGCAGCACAGCTGCACCATTAAGTCCTCGATTATTTTAGCGGGGACTTAAATTCGTGCGTTAGCACCAAAAAGAAACAAAAACCCAGCAGATATTTACGGCTGTTGAGAACTTGAATCCTTTCTCATAAAGTTCACCGTGCCAAACTCGCCCTTACCCGCCAAAGGCGGGGCGGGCTCAAACAATGGCACTAATAGTTTTAATTGACGTTCTCACATCCGTAAGTCATTATATACTAGCGTTTTTTAGTTTGTGTTTTATATTTATTTTCTTGCAGAGATATATAAATTTTATGCAGAGTTTTAGTAATCTTGCTTATGTTAAACAACAAGCATATTGATGTAACTAAAGTAACCCGTTTATTGGCTAACAATCTATTTGAGAAAAAGGGCTAATTATTATAAAATATAATGGTATTCAGGAACTAAAAGGATAAAAAATGAGTTTAACTTTTCAAGAATTAATACATAAACTTAACGAATATTGGTCAAATTATGGTTGTGTAATACAACAGCCTTATGATATAGAAAAAGGCGCAAGTACTATGAATCCGGCTACGTTTTTAAGGGTGCTTGGCCCTGAACCATGGAACGTTGCAATGGTGGAGCCCTGTAGACGTCCAACCGATGGTCGTTACGGGGAAAATCCAAATAGGCTTCAGCACTATTTTCAGTATCAGGTTATATTAAAACCATCACCTGAAGATGCTCAGGGTGTGTATTTAAGAAGTCTTGAATATCTAGGAATTGATCTTAGCAAGCATGATATAAGATTTGTTGAAGATAACTGGGAATCCCCAACTCTTGGAGCCTGGGGTGTAGGCTGGGAATTCTGGCTTGATGGCATGGAAGTTACTCAGTTTACATATTTCCAGCAAGCTGGTGGGATTGATGTAAAGCCTGTAGCACTTGAGCTTACTTATGGACTTGAGCGTATTGCTATGTATTTACAAAATGTTGACAGTGTTTTCGATGTTCAATGGAATGATACATTAAAATATGGCGATATTTATCATCAAAATGAGGTTGAACAATCAGAATATAACTTTGAAGTAGCAACTCCTGAAATACTATTCCAGCTGTTTGATCTATATAATAAAGAAGCAAACAACAATTTAGAAGCCAAATTAGTTCTCCCTTCTTATGATTATGTTTTAAAATGCTCACATTCTTTTAATCTTCTTGATGCAAGAGGCGTTATAAGTAAAGATGAGAGAACTAATTATATAAATAGAATCAGAAGAATGGCAGAAGGTGTAGCTAAGCTTTATGTAGCTCAAAGAGAAGAAATGGGCTATCCACTTCTTAAGAAAACTAAAACATTAGCATAATCATCTTTCTTTGACATACAAGAATCATTGATTATTGGTTTGTGCTTCTGACAGGCAATCTTATTCCAAAAAATTTAATCTTAAGTGAGCAAGAAAAAGTTTTATGCATAAAATTATAGTTGAAAAGTCATCCCGGGCTTGACCCGGGATCTAACCTGTTTATAAACTTAGCGCGAATATTAAATAGATGCCGAAACAAGTTCGGCATGACATCCATTAAGAATTTTTCCTTACTCTTTACTTGATATAAAACAGAGTTGCTGATAAAAATTGCAGTAGTTTATAAATTTCCTGATAGTTATTAGATTCAAATTTTACTGTTGATGCAGATATTCTCTCAATATTCGGCAATAATTCAATAATATCTGCCAATTTTCTATCTCTAAAGTCTAATTCTATTACATATGAAGGGTTTTTCTTATATAAAGCCCAATTCTGATGATTTTTTACAGCTTCATAAGCTGCTGATTTCAATTCTTGAAATAATGCTTCATTAGATTTACATTTTGCCGCTGTAGTTGATATTGCGGTTTTAGTGGAAACTGTCTTTATATTGCCTAAAACATCTTTTGCTTCATTGCAAGTCTCATCATCTCCTGTGACTAAGGCTATAGGAACATCTAAAAGTTCTGCATATATTGCATTTAACTCAATTTCTCCTACTAGATTTCCATTTAGTTTAATATAATTAAAAATTGTAGAAAAAGTATGAGCTAAAACTCCCTTTTTAGAACCGGCTTTTGCATGGTAACCGGTAAAGAATACGCAGGAATAGGATTCATCCAAGTTTGATAACATTGAAACCGGTTTAGGTTTACCACTTATAAGTTCTATTTTAGGGTTAAGTTTTGATATATGAAGGTTCTCCATCGTACCATGAGAATCATTGATAGTGATTTTATCAACCTGAGCTTCTAATAAACCTTCAATTATACAGTTTAATTCTTCATGTTGCTGTTTTACTGCCAAAAAATATGATTCCCCACCAGAAACCTCGGTCTGATGAGGATAAACAACATTATTCACTCCTTCAATGTCGGCAGAAATATATATATTAATCATTTATATTTAAACCTCAAGAAAGAGCCTTGTACCTACAATATTAGGTTTACCATTGTAGTAACCGGCAAAAAATCCGCCGTGTACAGGAGTATTTTTACCGTAAGTATTTTGTGTTTGGTCATCTGATTTAAGAAAATGATTGGAAGAAAAGGGATTATAAGATTGATTTGTTTTAACAGGAGCTATAGCTTTTGTCTGGACTGGTTGAAATACTCTGTTAACAAAACTCGCAATATTATTTAGAACCATATTTGCCTACCTTCAAAAATCAACGACAGCGATATTTAGATATAATTTTAATTTTAAAAATCTTAATGTCATGTTTTTTATAATTTATTATTCAATTATATCTGATAAACTTAATAAAAATTAATAGTAAGCTTAAAATTTCATCCTTATGTCGTAGAAATTTTAAGCTTATACAAATAAAAATTATTTAGAAGTAAGAACCTGCTTGGTTAAAAATCTGAATCAAATTATTGTTTTAAATGTCATCAAAGGAACTTAAGGCAGATTCTTTATTTTTATGTATTTGTAATGCATTATCCAGGAATACATAAGATAAAGCTTCATTAACTGATGTCCTTACATTACAAAGTTTAAATGAACCATTATATTCGGTACAAACTTTAAAACCCGAAATCAAAGTGTTAATTCCTTTAGAAGTAATGTTAAATACATTCTTCATGTCAATTATGATATTGTTGTAACCGGAGTTTATAAGTGTTAAGAGTTCTTTTTCAAGCTCCTGGGCTACATAATCTCTATGTAGATTGTTAACTTCTATGGAAACAATCTTTCTTTCCTTATCTTCAATGTTGGAAACAATTTCCATATTGTTGCCGTGTCTTTGGCCTTCAAGCAATCTGATATGTCTAAGAATATTCTTGTGCCATTCAGGGGTTTTTTCTATAAATTCATTGGCACCTTTTATGAAGCACTCACTAATTAATTTTTTATCATCAGTTCCTGAAATTACGATAATTTTCGTACTATCCTGCTTTGTTTTTTCTGCAGCATTGAAGGTTTCTAACAATGTTAAACCATGCTCAGGTTCTGGCATAAATAGATCTAGCAACACATATTGATAATGACGTTTTTTATACTGATCTTGTGCTTCTTCAAAATTTCTTGCTATGTAAACATTGTATCCGGACTTTGTTAAAAGAAGACTTAACTGATAAATGGATAATTCAAGATCATCAATTATCAGTACAGAAGGAATATGAGTTAAGTCTACTTCACTTTTTGCACATTGAGACGGGGATAATTTTTTCTCAAGTTCAATAAGTGCACGAGTTACGGTGCTTGTATCCTGATTTATTGAAGTGTCTACGCCTGCAAGCTGAAGCAATTTTTCCAGTTGTTCTTTATTTAAATTTATATTTTTATCTTCCATCTTCTTAATTCCATATTTAAAGTGTTTATATAATTAATTATTTTATTACATATAGTGATATTTATCTATATTAAAAATAGTTGAGTAGGCTTTTAGGTTATTAAGAACTGATTTAAAAGCAGACAGGGTTTTAAAGTGTTTATGAGTGGCTTTTATGTTAAAGTATAAAAGGAAATAAATTTATAAAAGTGAAACTAAATATGATTAAAAAGACGGTATTGCCTAATGGAATAAGAGTAATAACCGAATATATGCCAGAAGCTTACTCTTCAACAGTAATGGTATGGATAGATGTAGGCTCCGGGATAGAAAAAATCGAATTAAATGGTATATGTCATTTCATAGAGCATATGGTTTTTAAAGGAACACAAAACAGGACTTCTGAACAGATAGTCCAGGCAATTGAGTGTACAGGCGGAAGTATAAATGCTTTTACAGAGAAAGAGACAACTTGCTATTATGCTAAAGTATTAAGTAATCAGGTTTCTGTTGCCCTAGATGTCCTTCTTGATATGGTTTTTAATTCTGTTTATGATGGTAAAAATGTTGAATTAGAAAGGCAAGTTATATTAGAAGAAATCAAAATGTACGAAGATACACCTGATGAGCTTGTGCATGATCTTTTAATCAGGTCTTTTTGGAAGGGACATCCTTTATCCCAACCCATTACAGGAATAAAAGAAAGTATTTCAAGTATTACAAGGGAAGATATTATTGATTTTGTTGAGAAATACTATGTTCCTAATAATATAATTGTTTCTATAGCTGGTAATTTTGATGAAGATACTATTATGAATCAATTAAATGAAATCATTTGCCAGCATAAAAAAGCTATAAAAGCTCCAGAATTACCAATTCCAACAGTTAATTCTGAAGTTAAGATTTGCGAAAAAGAAATAGAACAGTCCCATATTTGTTTTGGCTTAAAAGGAATTTCAATTTTAGATCAGGATCGTTATACTTCAGCTATTATAGATGTTTGTTTAGGTGGTGGCATGGCATCAAGGTTGTTTCAGGAAATAAGGGAGAAAAGAGGTCTCGTATATTCAATAAATACTTATGAGGCTTTATACCGCTCTTCTGGAATATTTGGGGTATATGCCTGTGCCAGTCCTGTAAATGTGGATGAGGTGATAAAGCTGACTCTGGATGAATTTGAAAAAGTAAGAGAATCAGGACTCTCAAATAATGAATTTGAGCAGGCGAAGCTGCAACTTAAAGGGAGTTTACTTATTGGATCAGAATCAACTAAATATAGAGCGAGTAAAAACGGTAGAGCAGAGCTGTATTTCAATAAAGTATTAACGATTGAAGAAATGTGTGATTCGATTGATAAAGTAACTCAGGATGATATTCAAAGACTCAGTAAACATATGCTTGATACCAAATATCTTGGGTTATCGCTGGTATGTCCTTATGAATTTGCTCCTAAGGAGTTGAGTCTGTCTTGTTAGTGAGGCTTAGGAGGGTATATTCTCTCCGTCACTGTGCCTGTTAGACAGGCAAGGTTCCTCCGAGAACATACCCTCCTGCAACAATCATCATTATTTTTATGTCAGAGTATTACTAGGGGAGAAATATAGGAATTAAAATATGGAATCTAATATAAAATTAAAAGTTAGAAGACTTGAGCATAATATAAGTTTACCTGAATATGCTACTCAGGGTTCAGCTGGGATGGATTTAACTGCTGCAATATCTGAACCTGTAGAATTTAAACCTTTTGAAAGAAAACTTATTCCAACGGGAATAATTATTGAGCTTCCTCATGGTTTTGAAGCCCAAATTAGACCAAGGTCAGGACTTTCTATTAAGCATGGGATGACCCTGGTTAATTGCGTTGGAACTATAGATGAGGACTATAGAGGTGAAGTGTGTGTGCCGATGATAAATCTTTCTCAGGAAACATACACGATTCAGCCGGGAGACAGAATTGCTCAAATGATAATAGCTCCTGTTCAAAAGGCAGATATTATAGAAATTGAAGAGCTAACAGCGACAGCAAGGTCATCGGGTGGGTTTGGCTCAACTGGTAGATAATAAATTCCTTCTATTATCATTCTGAAAGCAATGAAGGATCTCAAGATAAAATAAATAATGATGATAAAAAGAAAAGAAACTAAAAAAATCAGGATAGGCAATATAGAAATAGGTGGAGATGCTCCTATTTCTGTTCAATCTATGTGTAATACTGACACTAGAGATGTTAGAGCTACTATTGATCAGATAAATAGGCTAACTGAAGCCGGATGTGAACTTGTTCGTGTTGCAGTTTTAAACAAAGAAGCTGCTGAATCAATTAATAACATCAAAAAAGAGATAAAAATTCCTCTTATTGCTGATATTCATTTTGATTATAGGCTTGCAATTGAGTCTATAAATCAAGGGATCGATGCATTAAGACTAAATCCTGGTAATATAGGCAAACAAGAGTACGTAGAGCAAGTTATAAAACTCGCTAAAGCTAGAGAAATTCCTATTAGAATTGGAGTTAATTCTGGTTCACTAGA
>Ga0154603_1151_pt1 | contig 15281 bp, 18 predicted proteins | sample RifGroF2_FD_116032 | JGI IMG/M metagenome (GOLD analysis project Ga0154603, IMG submission 116032) | Candidatus Melainabacteria bacterium GWF2_32_7 | reverse complement strand
AAATTACCTATTTCCACTCTAAAAGAGTCAAATTCTTTCTGTGTAGTTTGATCTAAAGATTGATCTTTTAATAAACCTGTTATTTGACCTGCTAATTCTTCTATTGAAGTTATTTTAGAATCAAGAATACTTTGTTTTTCTTCTAAATCTGTCCTTAAATTTTCCAAAATCACATCAAGATATTCGTTAGGATTATCTTGTTGAGCTATAATATCGAGCTTGGCTTCAATTCTCTTTAAAGTATCATTTCCACCAGGATTTTTATTATCTGTAAGACCTTTTACCATTTTATTTAAATGTTCAATTTTTTCTTTTGATTCCACAAAATGATCCCCTACCCCACCTTTTAATTGATCAAACTCCATATTAGACCAATCTCCATATTTTAGTTAGTTACATTTAGAATTCATTTTTCTATATGTTGACTATCCCAAGTAAACCTTTAGTACATTTTAACAGAATTTGCATCATATTGTTAAAAAGGAAGCTTAATATTTATTTAAATGAACCATGAGTCAATAGAGTAAGCTATTTTAATATAATAAAAATTTTTTAAAATATTACAAAATATTTATGAAAAATAATCTTTTTATTTTATAAAGCATCAAGAGCTCTTCTTACTTCCTGAATATCCTCCCACATTAACCATTTAGGAGTGCCCGGCTCTTTTGATTCATTACGCAGTAAGTATGAAGGATGGAATATAGGCATTATTTTAGAATCAAGAGGCCCATCAAACCACTGTCCTCTAATCTTTGATATAGGAGCCTTCGTATCAAGCATAGATTTTACCGCTGTAGCTCCTGCTAATAAAATTAATCTGGGACGAATTAGCTGAAGTTGAGAATCGAGATATACTCTACAAGCTTCTTTTTCAGCATCTGTTGGAACTCTATTCTCAGGGGGACGACATTTTACGGTATTACAAATATAAACTTCCTTTTCTCTGGTTATATTTTGAGATAGCAATATCTTATCTAATAATTTTCCAGCTCTGCCAACAAAAGGAATACCTGTCTCATCCTCATTTCTACCTGGCGCTTCTCCTATTATCATTAGTTTAGCTTCAGGATTGCCATCCGAAAAAACCACTTGGGTTCTTGATTTTGAAAGATCACACTTAATACAGGTCTTACAAACTTCTTTAACATCTTTTAGAGTGGTATTTCTAATATCATTATTTGTTTCAGAGTAGTTAAATAAGCTTAATTGATCTTCTGGCATAATTATTTCCCTTTATATTACAAATTATTAGCTAAAACTTATAAATTATAATTTTCTGACATAATTTAATTTTATTACAAAAAAAGAGTCGCCTTTTAACTTTAATATAACTAAAATTTAACATTTTAGGATATAATAAAATCGATTCAGCAACTAAGATTGAGCACTTATGAAAAATTATTATGATATCCTTGAAATTCATCCTGATTCAAGCCATGAGGTAATAGAAGCGACATATAAAGCTTTATGCAAACATTATAATCCGCAAAATTTTAGTGATCGTGAGAATAAACTTCAGGCTAAAAGAAGAACGAATCAGATAAAAGAAGCTTATAAAGTCTTATCTGATTCAAGAAAAAGAGCAAAATATGATAAATATTATAAAGAAAAAGACGGTCACGTAGAAATCCGTAAAAGCCCTATAGAAACCGTTCTTGTTTTCCTTGCTTTAGCAGTTCTTATAGTAATTATAGGCAAATATATAGGTGATATTTTCTTTAAATATTTCGCAAAATTAACTGTTATAATTGGTAATTCACCCATACTAAGTATAATTTTATTATTTATCATTGTAGGAATAGCCACACACTTCTTCTGGAAAAACTTTAAAAAAAATAAATGATTGAGAGAGTCATTGCGAACCTTGTAGTGTGGATATCTTCTAAAATCGATGTTGTGAAGCAATCTCAAAGCATATATTGTTGTATTGAGATCATTTCGCAATTAATAAAATAAACAACAATCTTACATGTCTGACGGCTCGTGATGACTCATTACTTAACTATTAACAAAAGTTTTCACACTTTAATGTTTAAGCTTTTTCTTGCATAGTTTGCATACTGATGAGCCAATCTTGTTGGTTCAGGAAGCCTGTATTTTGTTGTACAAGCTAAAACTACTTCCGTTGCTTTATCAAGAGTTATCTTATTACCTATAGATACATAAATTGGATTTACCCTATCTTTTGTCCTGACTACATTTCCAATAACTTTATTATGATAAATTAAAGAAACATAACTGCCTTTTTCAAGAGGAAGCTCTTTTTCCGGCTTTCCTACCAGTATTGATTTAGCACAACCTATGGTAACATATCCTGTCATAACCCCAATATGACTTGCTATACCTAATTTTCTGGGATGACTAATACCATGCCCATCAACCAAAATAATATCCGGCTTAATTTTTACTTTATCAAGCGCATTAATTATAGCCGGAGCCTCTCTAAAGGCAAGTAAACCTGGAATATAAGGAAAAGATGTTTCTTGAGAATGATAAACTTGTTCTATAACTTCAAGTTCAGGAAAAGATAATATACAAACAGCAGCATAAATAAAACCCTGCTGCATAAAAGCAGGCTGACTTACATCAACACCTGCAATATGGCTTATTTTTCCAAACATATTTTGCTCAATAATTTTATCAGCAAGTTCTTTTTGTATTTTTATGGCTTCTTTTGGAGAAATATCCAATTCTTAAAATTATGCTCCTTTACCGGTTTCAGCTTCTTTAATATGATTTTGAATTTCTCTTCTGATTTTTCTCATTTTTTTGATTACCTTGAATTTATGAATATTTTTTAATCTTTCTTCTTCATAATACCCATAATCAGGTCTTGTAAGACCCTTTTTTTCAAGCAAGTAAGCAATAAAGCTAAATCCGCTAAAGCCGGCTTGCATTAAAACAGCTCCTGTTAAACCGCCTAACCATAACCAGCGTTTGTTAAATCTTGATAATATGATACTAGCTAAGGTCAAACTACCCGCTGATAAAAAAATTGCGTTTCTGGTTTTTATTGTACCCATTCTACCTCCGTATTATCATTAGCAGTGCTCTTATATCTTTAAACGTTAAGTTAGGTGATAATATCACCTTATCTTGTTGGCATAGCAGGTTCTGAAACTTCCTCTAAGAATTTGTAAATCTTAAATGGTTCTTCATCACTTCTTACTGCTAAATCTGCCTGAGCTATTATTCCCATAACTCTATTATCATCATTAACTATAATAATTCGTCTTATTTGATTATCTTCCATTAAATTCATTGCTGCTTCTACAGAGTCATCAAGCCCACATGTGATAGGTTTTGAAGTCATACAATCTCTAACTGAGACATTAGATGGAGTAAGATCATTCCCTACAGCGTATAAACAAATGTCCCTATCAGTAATTATCCCAACTAATTTTCCTGTTGCATGCGAGTCAACTACAGGAACACTGCCACAATTCATATCTTTCATAATATCGACAGCAACATTTACAATATCTTCCGGGACACAACATTCAGGGCTATGTGTCATTACTTCACTACATTTTCTGATTCCGATTTCTTCTTGAGACATTTTTCCTCCTCTCTTCACTAACTATTTTCAATTCTTGATCTTATTGATTCAAGAATCTCAGGAAGATCCTTACTAACTCCATTGGTACGTACAAATTCTGGTATATAAAATCCTGGATCTAAATATATTTTGTAATGCAGTATAGTTCCGTTTTGATATGGTTCTAGTTCGTAAGCCCCATATAGTTTTTTAAAAGCTCCTTCAATCTTGTTAAATTTAACTCTTTTGTACTTTTCACTGGTGTCAAACAAAATTGTGTAGTTAAACATAGGCAAAATAGGACAAAATTTTATTGCCACTTGCACTTTTTGAGAATTTGGTTTGTTTTCAATTATTTTAATTTTTTTAAATCTTGATACATATTTAGGTAAACTTTCCTGATCATTAACAACTTGCCATACCTTTTCAGGTGGAGCTTGAATAAATATTTTAGCCTCTGCACCTTTTAAGTTCCCTTTTAATTCCTTACTTAATGATTTAGAAAGAACTTCACCTTTTTTTAGTTTAATAAACTCATCATATGTGACAGCCTCAGCTTTTAAAGTTATGTTAATAAATAACAAGAATGAAATGAATAATGAAAAAATAACTTTAATATGAGTGTTAAAATTATAAAAATGACCCATATTATCCTCCCCTGGTTTTATTTATATATGAATATAATCAAAGATTTTCTAAGCTTCCAATAGGACGAGTGTTTAAAAGAAAAATAATCTTTTGTCGATTGATTATATTTGAATTAAAATAAATATAGAAAACTCATTGTTCCTCAATAAAGAAATTGACATGATTATGCCTTATTGTTATATTATTTAAGCGCTTCCATGGCGTATGTTCATGTTATAAGAAAAGCAACAGAGAATAAGGAATAGGCAAATGCTTGCAGTAGTTGAAACAGGTGGAAAACAATACGAAGTAACCGAGGGAAGATATATTGATGTCGAACTTTTAGACACCAATGTAGATGAGTCCCTTGTGTTTGACAAAATCGTAATGATCGTTGATGGAGAAAACACAAAAGTAGGTCAGCCTTATGTTGAAGGCGCTACAGTAAAAGCTAAAGTATTAAACCATGGCAAAGATAAAAAAATAATCGTTTATAAACAAAGATGTAAAAAAGGATATCGCAAAAAACAAGGTCATAGACAAAACTATACAAGAGTTATGATCGAAAGTATCGAATTAGTATAAAAAAGTTATTTTAGTAAGTTAGAATAAAAAATTATTAAGGTGGTGAAAGTTTTATGGCACATAAGAAGGGTATGGGTTCAACCCGAAACGGTCGTGATAGTGCAGCGCAACGACTTGGTGTTAAAAAATTTGGCGGTGAGTTTGTAAGTGCAGGAAATATCATCATTCGCCAGCGTGGTACAAAATTCCACCCGGGAAATAATGTTGGTATTGGTAAAGACGATACATTATTCGCTCTTATTGATGGCAAAGTTCAATTTGAAAGCCATAGAAGAGATAGAAAATGCGTTAGCGTTTACGCTGCCGTTTAATAAAAGATCTATAATTATTAAAGAATCCTGGTATTTCCCAGGATTCTTTTTTTGTTCATAATTTTTTCTAATAATTTATCAAATCAGAATTATTTTTTGAAATATTATCGTCTATTGATTTTGACAGGACAAGACTCTAAAATAATTAAAAACCTTAATTTATATAAACAAAAAGGAGGCCTGTCTTTTTTATGAAAAAGTTATTAAAAGCGTTTTTTCTTACTTTATTAGTAACAGGGCTTTTATATTTGACTGTTCCAACATCAGCCCTGGCAAACAATTATGACCCACCTAAAAATGGCCAGATTTCGGGTCGTTCTGTTATTGCAGGAGCATTATCACTTGTTGTGTGGCCGGGAATCGGACAAGCTGTAAACAGTAATAAAGGTGAAAAAGTTTTTACACATGCAGTGTTGGGGCTTCTTCCTCCATATCGTGTCTGGTCTTGTTATGATGCGATTGTAGATCGCAAAGGTGGATACTGGGACGGTAGAATATAACTTATTCTGATTTTCATACTTAAAGAACTGGAAATATTTATTCTGCACTTATGCTTATTACTTTATATAAGCAAGGTAATCTCATAAATATTTCCAGTTTCTAATTTCTTTTAATGAATATAAAAAAGAGAAATTATTTTATCGCGTAAAGTTTTCCATCCTGACTTCCTACATATAATATTCCATCAGAAATTGCAGGGGTACTCAATACTGGTTTTCCCGTTTTTAAAGCCCATTTTCTGGCACCCGTTGAGGCACTAAATGCATAAATATTACCATCAGCACTACCAACATATAATACATTATTAACTATTACAGGTGTTGAACCTGCAACAAGACCACCTAAACTCTTTTTCCATACAATTCCACCAGAATTAGCATTGATACAATATATATGCTTATCATCACTTACTGTATATATTAAATTATTTTTTGCGGCTATCGATCTGCCTATAGTTTCACCTGTAGCACGACGCCATTTAAGGGAACCGGTTAATTTGTTAGCTGCATAAACATATTTATCCCAACTTCCAAAGTAAACATTATTTCCCGAAACAGCAGGAGCAGATACTACAAAATTCTTTGTTGGAAATTTCCATTTTAACTTACCATTCTGCGTATTTAAAGCATATAAGTAATTATCATGACTGCCAATATAAAGAATGTTGTTGTTTATTGCGGGAGATGACATAATTCTATCCTGAGTTGCATATTTCCAGGCAAGAGTTCCATCTGACTTGTTTATTGCATAAACATTTTTATCCCAGCTACCAAAATAAACATAATTACCATAAATAACAGGAGAAGATGAAATCCTGTTTTCAGCTGTAAATGTCCATTTAACTGTACCTGTCTCTGCATCAATTGCATATAATTTTGAATCTCTACTGCCAATATATACTATTCCATTTGATATTACTGGAGATGAATCAACTATATTATCTGTATTAATAGACCAAGCTTCTTTTCCTGTCTCAATATCCACTGCATAAATCTTACCATTATCACTGCCAAAGAATACTTTACCATTAGCAATAGCTGGAGAAGAGTTTACTTCTGCACCAACATCAAAACTCCATTTTAATACACCTTTTGGTAATACTTTAGCATTTTGATAACAGTTTGTCCTTGAGGAATTAACTCCATACATTGTCCAACTATCAGCAAATGTAGCTTGAGATACATTTACAAAAAATAATACTGCCAAAGAAATTGTAATAGTTTTAAAAATTGGTTTTTTAACTTCCATATTTACTTCTCCCCCTTGTTTTGGTCTTTTTATTATTGTTGATTTAAATAAAATTGTCCTCAAACATTTAGTTTAAAAATCTTTTATAAAATCTTTATGAAGATTTTAAACCTATATAAAACTAAATATATAACTAAAAATAGGTTTTGTAGTAGTTCCCCTAGTTTCCACAAAAAAAATATCCTGCTAGGTTAGCAGGATTTATAAATAAACTTTATCTGATTAATTCAAAACAAAATAAAAATGGCATAGACTGGACTCGAACCAGTGACCACACTCTATTTATGCGTTATTTTTATGTAGTAGAGCTTAATAAATCAATTGTTCCGTTTATTTCATCTAATGCACCAGGAACCAGTTCAAAAGCCAGAACATATTCTTCAGGAATATTATTTGAGTTCTTAATACCCAAATCAACAGACTTCTTAAATCCAAATCTGCTATAATAAGCCGGATCTCCTACAAGTATTACAGATTTATATCCAATTTTTTTTGCTATATCAAAACTTTTGTTGATTAGTTTAGATCCAACACCTTTATTACGATATTCCAAAATAACAGAAATGGGTGCTAGTAAAATCGTCTCTATTTTAGAGTTACTAGTAGAAATATAATTTTTGGTCAACATAATATGACCAATTAGTTTATGATTGTATTCGGCTACTAAAGCAAGTTCAGGAATATAATTACCACTATTGCGTATTTGATTAACAAAATCTTGTTCTTTACCATTAGAAACTTTTGCCGTTTGAAATGCGACTTTAACCAGATCATATATTTCTTTGAAATCACTTTGCTTTTCTTGCCTGATACTTATATCCATATTAGTATCCTTTACATTTAACTGTAATATTAAACTTTGCTTAAACTTGATATAGTGTGAACCGTATAGACAGAGTTCACAAAATGTAAAAGGTGCCGAAAAAGTGCCGAGCGTATTTTAAAAATTCCCAAAAAGTAAATGGCATAGACTGGATTCGAACCAGTGACCGCGCGGGTATGAGCCACGTGCTCTACCAACTGAGCTACTATGCCATTACAACAAAATATTATTCAACAATTCTAAAAAAATATCAAGTTTAAAGAATTAATTGAATCAACAAATTAATTATAAACTCTTTATCCTGTTATCGGGACTTACAATACTCGTAATTCTAAGGCCAAAGTTATCTTCAATAACTACAACTTCACCTTTTGCAATTAATTTACCATTTGCATAAAGTTCAACCGGTTCTCCAGCAACTTTATCAAGTTCAATAATTGAACCTCTGGTTAGTTCTAAAACTTTTTTAATAGGAAACTCTGTTCTACCAAGTTCTACAGTTAATTTGAGTTTAACATCCATGAGTAAATCAAGGTTTTTACTGGTATCACCATAATTATTTGTTAATTCATTAAAAGCGGCAAACTGAACTGGTTGAACAGTAACGGGCCTTTCTGAATGACCTATTTCGTACCCGGTTGAAGATGAACCGGATCCAGATGATAACTTACTGTGACCGGAATCAGATTGAGAATTACCAGAATTAATCGTAGCAGCCACATTCTCAATCATAGTGTTCATTAAATTCATTAATTTTGAAACCTGATCTTTAGCGGCAGACAAAGATATTACCTGTATCATTTCGCTGTTAATCAAGTCACCAACTTTTAAATCAAAACATATAGCAATAATTGGACCTTTAATAGCATCTGTTTCCAGCTCTTGCTTTTCTACTGCTTCTTGATGCTTTACAGTTGGAGCAGAAATTTCAATACTTGTATTAAACATGGAAGATAATGCTGTAGCAGAAGTTCCCATCATCTGATTCATAGCTTCTCCAACGGCACTTAATTGCAATTCTCCAATTTCAGGGTTTTTTACTTTACCATCTCCACCCATCATTAAATCAGCTATAATTGCAGTATCCTGAGCTTCTAAAATTAAAACAGAAGATCCTTGAAGTCCTGTTGTGTAGTCAATTTCTATAGATACAAAATCTTTTAATGAGTTACAAATCTGTTCTATACTTTCATACTCTTTTACTTTTGGAGTTGTAACTTCAACTTTATTTCCTAACAGCATAGAAAGAGTAGTAGCGGCTGATCCCATGGAAATATTGCCTATTTCCCCAAGGGTATCTACCTCTTTAGAAGTTAAATATTTTAGATCTCCTGTGCTTTCGGACAAATCCTCACCTGAAGAACCTTCATTATTAGAATTTCCTGTAAGCATATTATCTATGTCTTCTTGAGATAATTTTTCGCTCATAGCTACTCCAATTCATTTATTTTTCTTATTATATTTTTATTCATTGTAGTCATTTTCATCCACTATATCTGTGACGTTAACAGCAACTCTACCGTTATGAATACCTGGCCTGGCTAAAAACTTTGGTATTTGGTTAACTTTAAGAACCAGATTATCTTTTACCAGACTATCCAGTTTTAAAACATCGCCTATTTTTAATTCGAACAAGTCCTTGACTGTAATATCAGCACTACCTAACATTACATTAACCTGCATACTGGAAGTGCCTAATCTGGTGAGAATCTTCTGTTTATCCTCAGCTGTACTAATCATACCCTTTGTCTGGAAGATATGTTGTGAACTTAACTGACTAAGTACACTCTCTAAAACGGGATATGGAAAACATAAACTCATTAACCCTGAATGTCTTCCTGATATTTGAATTTCTAAAGTAACTAGAGCTACAATTTCTCCAGGGCTTGTTATTTGTATTAAGGTATAATTGCTATCTATTCCAACAACTGCACCTTGGGCTGGAAGAATACTTTTCCAGGAATCTTCAAGTGTTTTTGTAATTTTATCCAAAACTTTTCTTGATAAAGCTTCCTCAATATCAGTTAGTTCTCTTGCTTTTGTTTCACTTATTCCTGTACCGCCAAGCATTCTATCAACAATACTTGATGTAACTTCATGGCTCATTCCAAGTAAAATTTGCCCGGGTAATGGATTTAATTCAAGAATACCTATTGTTATAGGATTAGGCATTGAACGTGCAAATTCATCATAGGTTAACTGATCAACAGATACAACGTCTATATCAATATGCATCCTTAAATAAGCAGTTAAAATAAGAGCTAATTGTCTTGAAAATTCTTTATGAATATCATGTAATGCCCTTAAATGATCTTTTGAAAATTTATCAGGTCTCCTGAAGTTATAAAGTTTATATCCCTTCTTATCTTCATCAGAAGACATGCCTTCTATTATAGCAGTATCTTGCAAGACAATATTATCTTGCCTTCTGACTTCCTCTATATTTTCTAAGCCAACAGCAAGAGAAGACAACAAATTATCTATTTCTGATTGTGATAGAATATCCGGATCAGACATCCAAAATTCTCCTACTGTATGATAAAGTTACCAAAACTAACTCTTAATACTTCTCTTTCACCAGCAAATATTGCATTAACAGCTTCTTTTATTTGTTCTTTAGCAAGCTCTTTTCCAGCTATACTGGATAACTCTTCAGCTGTTTTAGAAGAAAGCGTTGAAATCACAGAATCTCTAATTGCAGGTTTAAATTGATTCATTTCAGCTTCAATTTGTTTTAGTGGATCCTCACCACCACCGTGACCTCCTCCATGCCCACCACCACCGCTAGCAGCATTAGGGTTAGGATCAGCTTCTGTCCTGGTTAATTCGAGCGCTATATTGATTTTTAAATATCTTCTTGTTCTTGGGTCACTAAGATTGAGAATAAATTCACCAAGGTCAAGAATTAAACCCCGTTCAACCGTTTCGCCTTCTTCTCCACCTTCTTCTCCACCTTCTTCCCCTCCAATAGCAGCAATCTTATGCGCCATTTCATCCATATTAGTTTTAACTACAAAATAATTACTTGCAACAAAAATCACGCAAATTAAAATAGTTGTTACCGTATTAATAATAATAAGCTTCATCCCTCCAAGATCGGTGTCAGCTTTACCACCTTCAGGAGAAACTTTAACTTCTGCCTTTGGTTTTATTCCTTTTGGTTGTGTTGGTTGTGCCATTTTATTACTCCAGTTACTCTTTTATATCGCTATTTGCTTCAAAAATTTTACTCATTGAACTCAGTATAACTATATCTACTCTTCGGTTAACAGATTGATCACTATTTGCTAAATCCTCTTTTAGCGGCATATATTCTCCATAACCGACTGCGCTAAATTTTCTTGGATCAATTTTATGTTTTTTAACCAGATATTTTATAATATTTGTAGATCTAGCTGTGGATAACTCCCAATTAGATGGAAACTTCTCTGTATTAATCGGTTGATTATCAGTATGTCCTTCTATTCTTATAGAATTCGGGATTTCACTCAAAACTCCAGCTAATTTATCCAATGTAATCTGCGCTTTATCTCTTATTATATCAGAACCCGGATCAAATAGAACCGTATCTTTTAATCTAATTATTAGTCCTCTTGTTTCTTTACTTATCGATATTTCACTTATATTTCCAAGATTTTTCTCAATTAAATTCTCAATATTTTTAAATTCAACAGCATCTTTATCAATATCAGATTCAATATTTTTAATTTGAGTCTTTAAAGAATTTATTTTAGCTTTTTGATCTGATATGTCAATATCTTTCATTGTAACTTCAGCTTTAGTAGTGCTAAAAGTTTTAAGTAATCTCCTTTTTTCTTCCAAAATCCTATTTGTTTCTGTATTATTTATTGTTTTTTGCTGAGTAGTTGAAGTATCAAAAACTTTATCCATAGAGGCAGAAAATTCTTTAAGATTATTTATATCTATTTGAGATAGAGCATACATAACCATAAATAAAGCTAAAAGCATCGTAATAAAATCTGCATACGATACAACCCAACGGTTTATATAATCCTGAGTATAAGAATATAAATCTTTATTCATTTTTACCTTTAAATAATTTCTCTTTCATACTCAGCTCTAAATTGATTCACTAGCCTCATTTAAAAAATGATCCTGTTTAAGCGAAAAGCTTAAGAAAGTCAGAAGCTTTTCTTCGATAATAGCAGGATTTTCACCTAATTGAATAGATATTAACCCTTGAATTATCATCTCTTTCAGGATAATTTCTTCTCTGAGTCTCATTTTTAGTTTACCTGCAATAGGTAAAAAAATTAGGTTTGCTAACCCTACACCATATAAAGTTGCAACAAAAGCCGTTGCTATACCGGAACCTAACTGAGAAGGATCTTGTAAATTGCCCATTACCTGAATTAAACCAAGCACTGCACCTACAATTCCAAAAGTAGGTGCAAATCCACCAAAAGCTTCAAAAATCCTTGAGCTTAATACTCCATGTTCTTCTTCAAGACTAACTTCTGTTGTTAATATATCGTGAAGCAATTGAGGATTATTAGTATCAACAGCTAATTGAACTCCTCTTCTAAGAAAATTATTCTCAATTTCAGGAACCACATTTTGAAGAGCTAATATACCGTCTTGTCTTGCCAATCTTGAAACTTCAACTAACTGAGTAACAATTTTCAAGATGTCTTCTCTATCATAGATAAATACTTTTTTAACAGATTTAAGAGCCGCAATGATTGCAGGTAATGAAAAATTTAAGCATACAGCTCCAACAGTTCCTCCAATGACAACAAGGGCTGCTGAAGGCTGTATAATTGTTAAAAACGAATTAGACTCAATTGCTTGAGCCCCTAAAATTGCCGAAAAACCAATTATTATACCTATTATGCTTGTTATATCCACTTTTATTTTGTCCCCAACTCTTCTAAACTTTGTATCCCAAGTAGTTTAATAAATAAATATTTATAATTTCAGAGTGATTATTACTCATAACTAGAATACTTTCACATGTTGATTCTTATCATCCACTAAAAAAAGTATTTCCCAGATCCTTGTTTTAGAGCAATCTTAAAGGTTTTTTATCAAGCTAAAAAATCTTAGAGTCTGTTTGGCTAAAAATCCAAAGAAGAATCTTTATAATAAATACAGGCTTAATAGGCAAGATGATTAAAGCTTTTTATAGTATTCTTATTTATATGGATAGGGAAATTGAAGAAAAAATTCTAAGATTTTTAGAAAAACATAATCTTAATGACTCTAAAAATGTTCTACTGGTTGCATTTTCTGGTGGAATTGATTCGTTATGTATGATAGATGTACTGTTAAAACTCTCAAAACAGTATAATTTTCAATTAATTGCTGCTCATTTAAATCACAATTGGCGTGGTCTTGAATCAAAACTAGAAGAAGAGCGAGCCAAAGAATATTGTATAGCAAGAAATATAACTTTTTATAGTGAAACTCTTCCGGAAGTTCTTCCTCATACCGAGTTAGTAGCTAGAAATAAAAGATATGAGTTTTTAAATAAAGCTGCTCAAAAGTTTAACGCTACAGCAATACTTACCGGACATACTCTAACAGATCAGGTTGAAACTGTTTTATATAGAATCATTAAAGGAACAGGAACAATAGGATTAAAAGGAATACCGGAAGTAAGACATCAAGACGATCTTCCTTCTATTTATAGACCAATATTAACTTTGACCAGAGATGAAACTCTTAAATACTGTGAAGAAAACAATTTAACTCCAAATATCGATACCAGCAATTTTAAGGAAGAATTTTTAAGAAATCGGATTAGATTAAGCTTAATTCCTGAATTAAAAACATATAATTCAAATATAGAGCAAGCTATTTTAAGGCTTTCCAGAATTTCATCAGACGCAGAAGAGTTGATCAATGAATATATGGATCAAGTAAAAAATAAGATTTATATAAATAAAGAGGAAATAAGCACTAAAGAATTTTTAGATCTGTCTTATCCTGCTAAAAAGAGAGTTATTCTGAATTTTTTAATGTCCGGAAATATTGAGTTCGACTTTGAAAAAATTGATGAGATCTTGAGTTTTATTGAAGAAAGCTCAAAATTAAAATCAGGAAACACGTTCTCCATTACAAAAGATCTCTGGCTTTTTGTTTCCTCAGAAATAATTAAATTTATTCACTCGATAAGAGCTCCCATGGTAAAATCTTCTATAATAGTTAAATTAGACGAGGAAATTTATCACCCGGAATTAAATAAAACTTTAAAAATAATTCCGTGGAAAGAAAAAACAAGCCCTGAAAGTTTTCCCTCAGAAACATCAAATATTGCATACGTAGATTTAAGCGATGTAAAAGACCCTCTTTATTTTAGAACTCGCCGTGAAGGCGATAAAATTCAGCCTTTTGGAATGCAGGGAAAAATGAAATTAAAGAAATATCTAATTAATAAAGGTATTCCTGAATTTAAAAGAGATAATTTACCTGTTTTAGCTACTGACTCAGAAGTTTTATGGGTAGTAGGTGTGGGATTAAGTGAACTATTAAGAGTTAAAAATATACCAACACATATACTGGAAGTTAGATAAAGATTATGAGGTTTAGTATAAATGACTATTTTAGACCGAACACAAGACCAATTAGTTACATTATTAACGGAAGAGCAAATACAACAACGAATTAAAGAATTAGCCGAAAAAATAAATAATGAATTTGCAGATAGTCAGGAACTAACCGTAGTTGGAGTTTTGTGCGGTTCTATACTTTTTCTTTCTGATCTTGTTAAACATTTAAAAATGCCTGTCCAACTTGAATTTATTAGGCTTTCAAGTTATGGTAACGAACAATCATCTTCCGGTAAAATAAAACCTGTTGATTTAACATTACCAAGCTTAGAAGGTAAAGATGTTTTATTAGTAGAAGATATTGTAGATACAGGATTAACAGCCACATTCTTGTTCGACTATATCAAAATTCAACATAAGGCCAGAAAAATTAAATTTGTAACATTGTTAAATAAGCTTTGCTCAAGAGTAAAACCTGTACAAGTAGATTTTATAGGTTTTGAAATAGATGATAAATTCGTTGTAGGATATGGTTTAGATTACAAGGGTTTCTATAGAAACCTTCCATACGTAGGATATTTTCCTCTGTAGGCCAATGAATATGCATGATTTTACAGCAGCATTTATAGTTCCAACAGGAATAGGTGCCTCTATTGGAGGTTATGCAGGTGATGCATCACCTGCAGTCAATTTGATATCAAAAATATGTCCTGTTATAACTAACCCAAATACAGTTAACGCTGCTGTTTTTTCTGGTATAAACAAAAACATCCTGTATACTGAAGGATTTGCAATAAACTCTTTTTTCAAAGGCGAAATAGCTTTAAGACCGACGAATCATAATAAAATTGGAATAATCCTTGATAAAGCAATTCCAAAACCTGTCCTTAATGTTCATTTAAACACAATTAATGCTGTAAAAACCGTTTATGGTATAGATATTTTAGATTATATTCAAACAAAAGAAGAAGTTGGAGTAAATTTCTCAATATCAGAAAGTAAAATTTCAACTGGAACTGTTAGTAATCCTGATACTCTAATTGACTCAGCACAAGCGTTAATTGATAAAGGAGCAGAAGCTCTTGCAGTAATATGCTATTTTGAAACCCCTGAAGATTTAGAATATTCTAAAG
>Ga0154603_1206_pt1 | contig 15649 bp, 12 predicted proteins | sample RifGroF2_FD_116032 | JGI IMG/M metagenome (GOLD analysis project Ga0154603, IMG submission 116032) | Candidatus Melainabacteria bacterium GWF2_32_7 | reverse complement strand
TTAAATATTATCCGGAGTACAGCGATGCATATTATAACTTAGCTTTAATATACAAGAAAAAAAATGATCCAATTAAAGAGCTGGAATGTCTAAACAGAGTAATAGAATTATCATCAAGTAATTATCAGGCATTTTATTCTAGAGCAATAGCTTACTATGCTCAGGGGGAATTTGAAAAAGCTAAAAGCGACTTTCATAAAGTATTAGAATTAAAGAAAGACCATTATGCAACATATCGTAACCTTGCTATTATCTATGCTAATGAGTTAAATCCCGATCAGGCTATAGAATATTACCTTAAAGCCCTAATGCATTATGATGATGACTTAGATTCTTATTTAAACCTAGCATCTATTTATATGTCAGTAGATAAATCTAAAGAGGCAATAGAGTGCTATTTTAAAGCAATAAACATTAAGCCGGATGATTCTGGTATATTTCTAAATTTAGGTAAAGCTTACCTATCTAGTTCAAATCCAGATAACGCTCTTGAATCATTCAAAAAAGCTTCTGAATTAAACTCCAATGATCCGGAGTTATACAATTACCTTGGGTTAGCATATCAGTATAAAGGCCGATACAGAGATGCCAGAAATGCTTTTATTGAAGCAATAACTCTAAATCCAGACAGACCAATTTTTCACTATAATTTAAGCCAATGTTACCTGGCTATGAATAATAACGATAAATCAATGACAGAATTTCAAAATGCTATAAAAATTGCTCCAAAAACTGTTCAGGATTATATTGATTTAGCTAAAATTTTCAATGATAGAGAAATGTCAGACTATGTTATAAGAGTACTTCATCAGGGTATTAATGCTCATCCAGACAGTGAAACACTATATATTTTACTGGCAGATATGTACGAGAAGAATGGAGATACAAAAACAGCTAAACAAACTTTAGAAGAACTAATCAAAATTAAGCCTAAAGCAATTTTAAACAGTTCTGTAAAATATAAAATGAGCACTTACGGTAGTTAGATCTCCTAATTAAAATAAATAAACCAATTTGCCATGTTAGATTACCCATATGACAGTTGTATAGGCGAATTTACAACATTAAAGTTTTTGACTATTATCAAAATGCTGAAATATACCCAGCATTTTTAGCATAAAGCTATGACTCTGTTAAGGACGCAATAAAAAATACTTACGCATTTTTTATTGCTCGATTATTTGCTGGTTATAAGAAGCAGGCTACAAAAATACCTATTGGATTAGAATGAGCTTACAATTTCAAAAACTCGTCGTTTTCGAAATTGTAAGCTCCCGCTTCGCTCATCAAAATCCATAAGTATTTTTTACGCTGTCCTTAATATGGGGAAACATAATGAGATTAGTTATAGCTGCTAATAGAGCACCTTATATAGTAAAAAAAAAGAGAAACACAGTAAGTGTTGAAAGATCATCAGGAGGACTCGTAAGTGCTCTTGATCCTATTATGCGTAATAGAAAAGGAGTATGGGTGTGTACATGCCTGGAAGATAACTTTTACGATATTGAATTTCCATATGAAATAAGGCCTATTAAATTAACACATCAGGAAAATACCCATTATTATGAAGGTTTTGGAAATAGACAAATTTGGCCATTGTTTCACTATTTACCAGCCAGATATATGTTTCACGAAAAAGATTGGGAATTTTATATAAAAGTAAATAAAAAGTTTGCAAACCAAATATTCAGCTTTGTTAAGCCGGATGATGTAATATGGATACAAGATTATCACTTAATGCTAGTACCAAGTTTACTAAGAAAGGCTGGAGTTAAGAATAAAATAGGCTTTTTCATGCATATACCATTCCCTAATTATGAGCTATTCAGAGTAATACCTAAAAGAAAGGCTCTATTGGAGGGATTACTCGGCGCAGATGTAATTGGTTTTCATACAGAAAGTTACCAAAAGCATTTTCTGGAATGTGTAAGAAGAAAAATAAATATGTCTGAAGTAGACATGATAAATAATCATATTCACTATGATAACAGGATGATTGATGTTCCTGCCCACCCGATAAGCGTTGATTTTGATTTAATCGATAACACAGCCAGAAAAAACAGTGTCAAGTATAAAGTTAAAAAACTGAGAAGTATGTTCAATGTTGATATTATTGGGATTGGAGTTGATAGACTTGATTATACAAAAGGGATATTTGAGAGATTAAATGGAATCGAACATTTTCTGGATACTCATCCTGAATATAGAGGGAAATTTATGTTCATCCAGATAGCAGTGCCATCCAGAACTAAAATTATAGAATATCAAAAGATTAAAGGGGAAGTAGATGAAGCTGTCGGAAGAATCAACGGTAAGTTTTCAAAAGATGGTTGGAGTCCTATAGCATATATATATAATTCATTAAACTTCGAAGACCTGGTATCATATTATTGCTGCGCCGATTTTGCTTTAATTACATCATTAAGAGACGGATTAAACCTTGTTACAAAAGAATATATAGCATCTAGAATTAATAATGACGGCATGTTAATATTAAGTGAGTTCATTGGAGCCTCAGAGGAAATAGATACAGGAATACTTATCAATCCTTTTGATGTCAGATCAATTTCTAACGCAATTTTGAAGGCAATTAAAACCTCTGATGAAGAACAAAAAAGAATAATGACATATCTAAGGCAACACATTAAGGAAAATAACGTTTATAAATGGGTAGATAGTTTTTTATGCAGGCTTTAGACAAGATACTTTATAAAATAAAAGAAAATAATAAAGTACTATTAATATTTGATTATGACGGAACGCTGGTCCCTATAGTGGAAAAACCGGAGCTGGCAAGATTAGACAGCGAAACTAGACAGGTTCTCGAAGAATTATCAAATTGTAATCTTGTAAAAATAGCCCTTATAAGTGGCCGAGATATTAAAACCTTACAGGAATTATCAGGTATAGTTAATAAAAATATACTGATATATGGAATACACGGCGGAGAAATATTAAAAAACGGGAAAATACACATCAATGTCTCCGATTGCTATAAAAAAATTATAGAAAATCTTAAAAACTCTATATCAGACTTAAACGAGTTAGATGGAATTTACATTGAAGATAAACAGTACTCTATCTCTGTTCATTATAGACTTGCGAATGAACAAAATACTCAAATAGCTATAAATAGATTTAAAGAAGCAATTAAATCTCAAGAGATAAAGTTAGAATCAGAACAAAAAATAAATATCAAAAGCCAAAATCAATGCTACTTTAGATTTCAGGAAGGAAAAAAAGTCCTTGAACTTCTTCCAAACAGCTTTAATAAAGGTAGTACAGTAGAATCTTTAATATCAGATTATCCTGACTATTTTCCCACTTATTTTGGCGATGATAAAACCGATATTTATGCTTTTGATAAAGTTAAAAGCTATAATGGGTTAGCATTTTTTATAGGAAATGAACTTGTACAACCTGCTGATCAAGCAATATCTATAATCGAAATTAGAGATTTCCTCAAAAAAGCCAAGAATTTAACAATTGATAAATCACTGAGATAAGGACGCAATAAAAAATACTTACGCATTTTTTATTGCTCGTTTATTTGCTGATTACAGGAAGCAGGCTACAAAAATATTTATTGGATTTTTCATCAAAATCCATAAGTATTTTTTTCGCTGTCCTTAATATAATTAACTCGAATTGCTAAATAATTATTTAGTTAATATGTCATGCTGAAGCGCCAAAAGTGACTATTAGTAATGTTCTTGTATATTCAGTATCTTACCAGTTTACATCTTTAGCATTAATAGCTAGCGGGATAGATCCTGAACATCCACGATTAATATTATAATTTCAATGTCTCATGCTTCAGGATGACACAAGGTATTATTGGAAGGATTGAAGGACTTATGACAGTACGAAGTACTTCAGGATGACAATGCTAAAACATAGAATTGGTAAATCTTTCAGCTAATTAGCAATTCGAGTTAATTACTGATTAAAAATATCATATTTAATATAAGCCTGACTATACTTTGATTTTAGCCAAAAACTTGTTTCTATGAAATGTTAACAAGTTTTACATTTTTTTAAAAATAGGCAATTTAAGACATAAATTGTTTTTTATATAATTGGAAGTATTTTATGTTAAGCCTTGGGAAGGTAAATAAGTATGGGAAGTATGGAATCAGGATCATTTTTTAATAGGGTTCCAAAATTAATATCGCAGGTTTATGCACCTGGCTTTAATAATGCCCAAAAAAGGTATAGCCAGGGTGAAAATTTGACTGGCATGATAATTCTTGCCCAACAAGTTAACAAACTACCTCTTATTAAAGAGCATTTTAATACTACTAAGAAGGTTTTTCATAACTTATCCAATAGTCTTCCTTCATTAGGAGAAAAAATAAATAATCTTGATGAACTTGCAACTAATCCGAGCTTTAAAGCGGTATATAACCCTCTTTATCAGACAAATAAACATGGAGCTAAAATAACAGAATTTGGATTTTTCAGGTATACTTTTACCGAAGAAAAAATGAAAAATTCAGCTTTCGGTAGAATGCTTTTAGGAATGGACAAGAATCTTACCGACTTTAAATTTATACAGGATGGTTTCTCAAAAATATTTAAAGGCTGCCAAATCAAGTCAGTAGTCAAAAATGGCGCAGCTGAAAAATACGTTGCCGGAATTAATGGTGCAAAAACAAGTACTAGTGCAGCACTAACAGCAAAAGCTCTTGGTAGAATACCAGTTTTAAATATAGCACTATCTGCACTATTTGAATTGCCCGCAGTAGTGAGAAGTTTCAAAAATGGCGATGGATTGAAGCAAGTAGGTAGATCTGCCATAAACATAACTGGCTATACAGCTGGATCGGCCTTGCTTGGCGCAGCAATGACGGCACTATTGCCACCATTAGGCGGTATAATCGGTGCGTCGATAGGTGTATTCATTGGAGGAAAAATAGCCAATAAAGTTGGAAATTTCATATTTGGCAAACCACCTGAAAAACCTAGAGATAATTTTTTCAGTCATAATTTACCTTATTATTATCCACTTACTAAATAAATTATCAATAAATTTCTCATCTCCTCACCTAAGGCTTTTTAAAGCCTTTTTTTGTTTTGAAAAACAAAAAAGAGATCTTCCTGATCTCTTTTCTAATAAGGGGTAAACCTGTGATGTTATGCTGATGCTTTTCCAACTTTGTCCTGATCTGGTGGGCCCACTTGCTCAAGTAGTATTTTTATAACATTTTGCATTTGACATACAAAAGAATAATCACCTTTAGCAATTGAGCATTCACTACAATTCTGACCACCCGTATAACATCTAATTGCTTGATCAGTCCAATTTCTTGTAATAGAATTCGAAATCTCCCCATCATTCTTAGGGAGGATATAACGAATCCTCTGTTCTTGAATTTTTTCAGATTTATTATGTTTAAATTGAAAAGACATATCTCAACCACCCATTAATCTTATTATTTACTCTAGAATATATCTTGTCTCTTCAATAATAAAATTTAAGGTTTGTTATTGGATCATCTATTTGATGGAAATATCTATTTACTAAACAAAAAATACACATTTTAAATATGTCATGCTGTTAGATATATAATTATCTCAAGGTATTTTAAATTTATTGCTATTTAATTAAATTTAATTTATCTTGAATATAAGGAATAAATTTATTGGAGAGATAAAATATGAGTGCATTAGATACAATATTAGTTCCTATTATTCATTATATTGAGACCACAATAAGCAACCTTGGCCCATTTGGAGTTGTAATATTAATGGCAATAGAATCAGCTAATATACCACTTCCAAGTGAGGCTATACTTCCATTTGCTGGTTATTTAGTAAGCAAAGGAATTATGAATTTCCATGTGGCCTGTTTTGCAGGAGCTTTTGGATGTGTAGTTGGATCAGTTCCATCATATTATCTTGGTTACTTCGGAGGCAGACCATTTGTAGAAAAATACGGAAAGTGGTTTTTAATAAGCAAAAGAGATCTGGAAATTGCTGATAGATGGACAGAAAAATATGGTGATATTTCATTTTTCATATGTAGAATGCTCCCTGTAGTCAGAACTTTCATATCACTTCCTGCCGGCATATTAAGAGCACATTTCCCAAGATTCATAGCATATACATTTATTGGTTCATTGATCTGGAGCTATTTCCTGGTTTATGTTGGAGTAAAATTGGGTGAGCATAGAGAACAACTCAAAGATTTATGGCATAAATTCGACTATGCGATTGTTGGAATCCTACTCGTTTTATTTGCAATTTATGTATACAGACACATTAAGCATTTAAAAGAGTCATAATATATTCAATTATTACTATAGATATGACCAAAGAAACAAAATCAATATAAATTGTTGACAAACATAATAAAGTTCTGCTATGTTGTATTTGCTAAGGCAACTAAGGCAATAAATAAGGTATATGCCCCCATCGTCTAGTGGCCTAGGACACCGCCCTTTCACGGCGGCGACGGGGATTCGAATTCCCCTGGGGGTATTTCTTAAAATCAATCGAAAAGATTATATAGCGAGAGTTTGAGACTCTCGCTTTTTTAGTATAAATGTCCAAATCCGAAATATTAACGACCAACTAATTTTAGGAAGAATCGGGAAATGACAGCATGATATAAGAAATATATTCTATTAAAAGTGAAAAAACCAGCATATTGCTGGATTAAGAATTTTATTAAGATTAAAAACAGGATTATTAAAATCAATTTATTAATATCCTTCTGCTAAAAGCTCAACAGCCATTCTTTTAGTGCTATCTTTGGCATGGGCATATTTTTGCGTAATATTAAGACTACAATGCCCTAAAAGGTCTTTAATTACACCAATATTTACATTTTTATCCATTAGCTTACAAACCATACTATGGCTTTTACCCAGCTTTCAATAAGTAAATAATAAATTAAGCTATTATAATATTGAATATTAAATTATTAGGTTCATAATATGAAATTAAACAGTAGAATATGTCGAAAGATATTCACTTTAATGTCATTTTTTTTGATAGCTATTGTTTGCTTGCAATGTTTTAACAAAACGTATGCTGGTTCTAATCTAACAATTACAAAACTGGGAAATCCTTATAGCATAGGAAATGATACTATACAAGATATTTCATTAAGTTTAAAAACAAAGAAAAATTGGAAGCTGCTTGTTACTTCATTAAATAATGGACTTTTAAATACATCTTCCCCTTCAAATCGAATTCCAGTTTCCAGAATAACAATACAGGATAATAGCAGTTCAAATATTTATCCGGTTCAATATATAACACCGGTAATTATTGAATCGGGAAATAATAATGAAAATATAGATGCCAGATACTCCATAAAAATAAGCAATTCAGACGCCAGCTATCCTGGAACATACACAGGGAATTTACTTTTTTCGCTTGTTAGTTCAGGTGGCACAAATGTGGAAAATTTCACTTTGTCTTTCACTCAAAATCCTGTACAGGATATCTCAATTACTCCAAATCATCTGAACATAAATGTTGATTCACAAAATTCTCTGCTTAATAATTATAGTCAGGAATCTGCAAGTCCAGTGAGAATTTATATCCGTTCCAACCAGAAATGGAAATTAGTTCTTAAAGGGATTGACCGGAATAATTCATTAAGTTATGCATTTAAGGTTTTGTCAGGTACAAACAATGCAAAGCTTTATTATAATTCAGCTTATACATTATTGCCCGACAGTAATTTGACTATTGCTGAAGGAGATCCAACAGTTTTTTCTGATGGAAACAGCCTTGATTCGGTAGTTATAGAAGTTAATTACAGATTAACAACAGGCAATTCATCCATATTTCCTGCCGGGGCATATCCATATAATCTTATGTATTATCTAAGCCCGTCTTAATTAAGAAATATGAATATAAGAAACTTCATAATCCAGCTTTTGCTCTTCTATTATTTATAAAAAAGCATATTATTATTTATAGTTAAATAAGAAACATTGGTTAAATTAGGGATTATGAAGTTTTCTAGCATAATTTGTCTATATGTCATTTTGAGCTTATCAAATATTGCGGCGATTGCAGAAACATCATCAAGCCAGACAATAACGGCATCGCTAAGGCCTTATGTTGCAGTTTCGAATATTAACAATACAAGTAATTCAGTAAATTTAAACGGAGATGGAACTCTCTCCGGGAATTTGATTTCTGCTTTTAAATTTGTCTCTAATAATATAAAAGGTAGCTCTGCAACATTTAATATAAAGGTTAATACTTCAAACAATGGTAATATTGATGCAGTATTAGGGGCTTTAAGTGCTAATACGGGAAGAATTGTACTTGCAAATACAAATATACCTCCAAATTCTGCATCTGTACAAAATGCCTTAAGTAATGTGCCTATATCTTCCAGTAATCCAAACGCAATATCTTACCAAATTTCATTTAGGTCTGAAAATTCAAATAATGGTCTGGCACCTGTATTTAATAAATCTGGAGATAGTGCAAGCGGAAATATCTTAATAAAGAACGGCACCAATACTATAACTATATTCATAGATAAAAATTCTGTCAGACAGGGAACTTTTAGCAGTAATGATAACACTGGAAATTATCAGGCAATAATATACTGCACTTCTTCGGCTTTATAGCTTTTATTCCATTTCTATACAAGAGAAACGAATAACAAAAATACCAGTAAAAAAGCTAATAATTTAGCTCTTTTTAATATTTAAATAAAATTTCTAGCCATTCTTCTTGTCTGGCATAAAAAAATATGCGTATTATGTTATGTAAGATTAAAACATTCGATATCATGGAGAAAAGATGAAAATTCTAAAGTTCCTTTTATTATTACCATTATTACTTATCTTTGTTTCAATGCCGGTAAGTGCTGCGATCAGATTATCGACGGAGAAATTTGAATTCAATGTTAAGCCTAATGATAATTTTCTAACAGGCTCATTTACAGTACAGAATGACGGTAACGCAACTGTTAGATTCAGGGCATATCCTGAATATTTTGAAATTTCAGAGAATGGAACAATTCTTACTGAAATTAAGAACAAAAATGTGAATTCCGTAAGTGAAAATATCCGTTTTAATCCTGCTGAATTTACTTTAAACTCGAATGATTCCCAGAAAATCAGGTTCACTATTACCAATGTGCGGAATTTGCCTGATGGTGAATCCAGAGCAGCACTTTTTCTGGAGGATATAAAAACAAAGCAGCAGGCATTGCCTACCGGAAGCAATAAAGCATCAGCTAATCTTGTAATAAAAACCAGAATTGCAATACCAATTTATGTTGATAAAGGCAGGGTTATAAAAGTTGGTGCTATACAACAGGTTAATCTTGAAAAAGTTAAAAACAGATATCAATATGACTTAAGGGTTAAATCTTCAGGTAATAGCCTGATAAGAGTTAGTGGGATCGGGCAAATTGTAAAAGATAATAATTTGATTTCCGAGTTCCCGATCAATGAGCGTCCTGTTCAGGCAGGTACTGTTGGAATTATAAAAGATTTTATACCGACTCAAAAACTAATTCCCGGGCAGGATTATACCTTAAAAGTTTCTCTTTCATATAAGGGACAGGATAATAAAGAAGTGCTTTTGAGGCAGGAAATGCCCTTTAATCTAGGTGATATAACTAAAAAAGGATAATTAATCCCAATATTCAGGAGGAGAGAAAATGAAAAAGAAAATTCTATTCAACCTTATTTTAGCCAGCTTAGTAATTGGCTTTACAGCATCAGCACATGCTGCAACAACTGCCAATCAGACAATAACAGGAACATTAAATCCATTTATGTCTGTATCAAACACTAATGGAACAACTACAGCTGTAAGTATAAATCAGGATGGGTCCTTGTCTGCAAACCTTACACCAGGGTTTAGTTTTACTTCAAATAATAAGAATGGTGCTTCTGCAACATTTAACGTTAAGGTAAATACTTCTGATGCAAGTCAGGTTGATGGAATTTCAGGATCAAATAATGGAACAAGTGGAAAAATAGTTCTTACGAATGCGGGTATACTTCCAACCTCTAATGCCGTTAAGGATGGTTTAAGCGATACTCCTACTGCTGCTAATAATCCTAATGTTATAGCCTATCAGGTTTCATTCAATATTGATAATGCCAATAATGGTAAAGTACCAGCTTTTGATCAAACAGGAAGCAATGTTACCGGTAACGTTCTGAGTAAAAATGGTTCTAGTGCCGTAACTTTTAATATTGATAAGAATTCTGTCAGATCAAATACCTATAGTACAGATGATGTTGCCGGAACATATCAGGCTACAATTTATTGCACTTCCGCACTTTTATAAATAATTTATATATTTAAATCATTATTAACTTGTAAAAAAGTTATACCGCTTGCAATAAATAAACGTTAAATGAAAATTTTTCGTTAAGGCGGTATTGCGAAGCGGGAGCGACGTTTCCGGTAAAATCCGGCTTTGCCCCGCGAAGCAGGATACATAGCTTCATTTCCGGTTTTAACGGAAACTAACTCATTCTGGTATAGCTTCTCGGTTTTGAGGAGTTAACTTTTTGGTCGAGAAGAGTTCATGAATATAGCTAACAGGAAATTTTCAAAAATTAAATCTTTAATAAAACCTCCAATAGCAATTTTATTAATAATTCACTTTTTATTGCTGCCTGTATATGCAGCTTCTGCATCGCAGAAGAATTATAAAGTTATTCCCCAAAATACGATTATAAGTCTTAATGTTAATAAAGAGCTTAATTATGACTATGAGGTGTACATAAATATTGATGGATCTTTTAGTTTGCCGTTTAAAAATATGGCAAAACTTCTTGATGTGAAGACTGCGCAGGATAACCAGACGAAAGAAATAAGTTTTACTTCTCCTAACGGGATACAAGGTTCGGTTGATTATAAAAATCAGAAAATTATATATGGAAATAAATCTATAGCATTTAAAAACCAGGAACCGACCAAACTGGTTTTTCTCGCGCAAGGCTTGATGAGTGACACTAAAGATGAAGTATTTGTACCAATAAAGGTTTTAAATGAGATATTGGAAACAGAAATTAATCCTGATGAAAGAAATTGCTCAGTATCAATTAAAACCAATAAGGCATTAAAAATACTATTAGAATATAACGAGCAACAAAATCCTTTTAATCATAATCCAAAATCTGATGATGTTGTCGTACAGCCACAAAAGAAAGGTCCATTAACCTTAGATACAGTGGATATTAATACTCAATTAAGATTGGATTCGACTAAAACCACTACAAATAATCAGAATCATCGTGATAATTCTGTCAATAATCTTTCTCAGGTTGGTTTAAACGGCACGTTGTTAGGTGGTGTTTATAAAATTGATTCTGACATACATAATGACCAAAGCCCATTCTCCTTTGGGGGGTTGGGATTTAACTATAATAAATCGATTAAAGATAATAGTCTTGAATTGGGAGATATTACAAGTCTCAAATCCAATGAATTATCAATAGGTAATGGCCTTTTGGGTGCAAGTTTTGGGAATATTAATGATAATGATTCAAATTACAGAAATATTTCAGGACAGGTTGAGCAGGGTAGCAAGATTAATATTTATTGTAATGATAAATATTATTCGACATTATCAACTATAGGAGGTTATTATTCCCTTAAAACCCTGCCTTTTAGCAATGAAAAAATTTATAAAATAAGACTTGAGGAGGTTAAACCCTCCGGAGAAATTAAAACAATAAAAGAAAAATATTATTCAGATTCATCTTTAAATCCAAAAGGTCAGACAAAATATGCAGTAATAGCAGGTGTAACAGGGCAGGATAACAAATTTTTCGGCAATGATATTTCTATAAACGATTCTGCCTCAAAAAAACTGGTAAGTGGGATAAAAGTAAGCCATGGGCTAACAAATAAATTGACCGTAAGCGCTATTGGAGTTGGAGATCATATTATTTCAACTCCGGCACAGGATAATAATTTTTTAAATGATCCTTCTAACAGTTTGTTATTTGGACCTTATATAGATTCAAATAAAATATCAGGTCAGACAGGAATACTTTCCTTAAATTACGCTCCAACCGGAAATTTTAATATAGCTTCAGATATAGGAATGAGTAAGGCTAATAGTTCAACAAATGATATATTTAGCAAAAATCCTGTTGGTCATTTTTCAACAATTTCCGCAAATTATATAAAATCAGATTATGGACTATCAGGTAAATTATTCGATTACTCAAAAGGATTTTATCTGGCAGGATCATCAGGAGCTACCAGTGATACAACAGATAAAGCCGGCGGAGAAATTTCAGGCAATGTAAAGCTTAAAAATACATATTTAAGCGGAAGCCTGAGTAAATATTCAGCGGGGCTTTCCAATTCCTTAATTAGTGGCAAATATAACTTTAATGAATATAACCTGAATAGCTCAACTTTATTTAAAGATGGATCTAATCTGAGTTTTAATTACGATGACAGAGCAGGTAAGAGTAATATTGGAACTGCAACGAGTAATTCGTATGGTATGAACTATAATAAAAGATTAACTGACAACTTAAGCTTTTATTTACAAGGAAGATCTGACGATTTTAAAAATCAATACACCTCATCCAGTAAAGATTTAAACAATAATTATTCCAGTTATAAACTTTTAAATGCTCAATTAGATTATGATTTGCAAAAAAATCGTGGCAAGCTTAACTTGATGCATGACATTGTCAGAGCAGGAACTAATGGTTTTAAAGGTAATTACAATTCTATAAGAATAGGGTATACCACACCGACTTTTAAAGGAGTTTCCGCTTCGACTTTCGTAGGTTATCATTATGCGGGGCTTAACAAGGGCTTTGATTTCTCTGCTACGCTGGGTTATGAGTTTAAATCAGGAAGAAAATTTGAGATTTCCTATAATTTTAACCGTTTACTGGGGTCATTTATTAATAATATATTTATTCCAACAACTTCTCATTCTTCGCTGGTATTTAATGTATTTGACGCTATAAGCCTTATTGCAGGAGGAATAAGCTCAATTGGATTTAGCAATACTAATTATGGATATATACAAGCCATAGCTTATCTTGACCTTAATCAAAATGGAGTTAAAGAAGCGGATGAGCCTACTATACCTCATATCCCGGTAACTCTGGAAGGATTTGGAGATAATTACACAAACAAGAAAGGTTCTTACTCTTCAAAAGGTTTATCAGAAGGAATCTATAACGTTAAGCTAAACTTAGACAAACTGTCTGGATTGTTAGGACTCTCACAAGGTAGTATGAGCGAATATAAAGTTAGAGTTGATAAAAGAGAAAAAACCAGAGTATATTTCGGTTTAATAAGCTCTATAGGTAGTATCTCAGGAAAAGTAAGCATTAAAGATGAATATAATAGAATAATTGACCTGAAAGACCTGGTTGTATCTATTCTGAACCAAAACGGAGAAGAGGTTAAGTACAGTTTAATTGACAGTAATGGAAATTATTTTATTTCAGGTCTGCCTCCAGGCAAATATACAGTTAAGCTGGATAAAGATTTTATCGACACTTATCATCTAAAATCTCAAGATATGGATAAAATTATAACTATCCCGCCATCTTATAATGATTATGTCGATATAAAAGATATTAATCTCGATTATGTACAGATATAAGAGCAATATTGAGAAGATTTTTTATTTCCTTTAAATCAATAAATTCAAAACTAAAAGTTCTAATATAGTTTACTAAGGGGTATTTCTTATTTTATAAATATACGAAATATTAATTATAATTTAGGATACAGGTAAAGTAAAATAGAAGGTTGTGCCTTTGCCTTTCTCAGTATCGAACCAAATCTTACCCTTATGAGCATCTATAATTTGTTTAGATAAATATAAACCAAGTCCTGAACCAATCTTTCTTTTGGTAGTCGGATATCTCTGGAAAATGTAAGGACGTTCTGATTCAGGAATGCCCTTACCATTATCACTTACTGATATCTGAACTTCATTATCAATTTTTTTAACTTTTACATTAATATTAGTACCTTTAGTATTATGCTTAATGGCATTATTTATAAGATTAGTAATTACCCTGTTTATCTCATCACCATTAGCCATTACTAAGGGGGAGTCAGGTTGAATGTCAGTGACAATCTCTGAATCATTATCTTCAGCAAGAGGCTTCATTGATTTTACGGCATTGTCAATAATATCATTTATATTGTTAGATACTAGCTCTAATTCGGTCTTTCCAGACTCATATTGATATGTCAGCAGTAAATTATTTACTAATCTTAGTAACTCATCGTTAGTCTTATGCATATCTTCAAGATATTCTGAAAATGTTTCCAATGAAGTTCCAAACTTTTTAGATATTACTGCTTCAAGTGACTTCTGTTCTGCAAGAAGCGGACTTCTCAGATCATGCGTGAGTGTGGCAAGAAAAGTTTTTCTTTCTTCTTCCGCATCCTGTTTTTGCTTAATTTCAAGATAAACAAGAGTTGTGGTATCAACCATAAGTTTAAAGCTATCCATCTCGTCCGATGTCCATTTTCTGGGTATTGAGGAGCACAGCATAATTATTCCTATAATTTGCTGTTTTGTTAAATATCTGCTTGCTATTGGATATAGCAATAAGGAAATAGTTCTTTTACTCCTGAAATATTCTTTTAAAACAGGATCTTTAATATCCGTATTAATATCATTTATGACAACCATTTTATCTGGCTCGTCAGGGAAAATCTGCTCGATGTTCTTTACATTTGAAATGTCTTGACCGAGTGAATATGCTTGATCTATATTCTTGATAACCTCATTACGAATGGATAAGTTGCCATCAGGAGTAAAATGAAGGTTTAATACTCTATCTACACCAAAAATATTGGCTAATCTGTCTAATAAATAATCAAATATCTTTTTATAATCCTCTAATTTTCTGGCTTCTAGGACAATATCCCTTACAGTTCTCTCAGTAGTAACAGACTTACCAAGCTTCTCATTTAATTGGAATAGATATATGCCGATAGATACCTGCTGGGCTATCGGTACTAAAAAATCAAGTTCTTCTTTGTTCCACTGCTTTGTTGACTCTGCATAGTTCAGGAGGACGACAGCTATTGGTTTATCTCTGTAAAAAATAGGTATTGCAATTGCGGTTTTAACGTATAAAATCTTTAATAAATCTATGAATCCTTCTGGGATTCGAGAATTGTTATCTATGATTAAAGAATTCTTTTTAATAAAAAGCTCTTCAATTAAATAGTGTTCAAAATTCTTTTCAAGTATCACTTTCCCTTCTGCTGAGGGCATATCTTCTTTTCTTCTATATTCTCCCTTGATTTCTGAGAAAGTTTGCAGAGTGTTATCAAAGAACATAAAACTGATTCTATCAGCATTAAACAATCTGGCGACTTCTTCACCGATATTTCTAAGTGCCTCTTCAAGATTCGAGCTTAGTAAAGTATTACTGATTATAGTTTTTAAAAGAATTTCTCTTTCTTTTGTCTCTTCAATCTGGCTATATAATTTTGCCTGATGGATTGCTGTTGCTAATTGATCTGATATTGCAGTAATAAGATCAATATCGTCTTTGCTAAATTCTTTAAACTCATTAACATAGTGCAGTCCAATCCTTCCAATTAGTTCTTCTTTAAAGATAATAGGAGAAGATAAAAAAGACTTAACACCTAATTCTTCGAATAAATCTTTTGTTTCATCTGGAACTTCAAT
>Ga0154603_1144_pt2 | contig 15866 bp, 11 predicted proteins | sample RifGroF2_FD_116032 | JGI IMG/M metagenome (GOLD analysis project Ga0154603, IMG submission 116032) | Candidatus Melainabacteria bacterium GWF2_32_7 | reverse complement strand
GAAATAATATATTCTGTTACACTTAAGCCTTCTTTAAAGTTTGCTTTAATAGGTAAGTCAATGATCTGTCCTTGCGCATCAGCCATCAATCCACGCATACCCACAAGCTGACTAACCTGACTTATGTTACCTCTAGCTCCAGAGAATGCCATCATATAAACTGGATTTAATCTGTCAAAATTATCCACAACCTCTTTAGTTAATTTTTCAGTTGTTTCACTCCAGGTATCGATAACTTTTGTATAACGTTCTACTTCTGTTATTTCACCTTTTAAGTAACGATTTGTTGCTCTATCAATTTCATCTTCAGCTTTTCTAAGAAGATCTTTTTTGGCTTTTGGTACATCAAGATCTTCAATAGAAATAGTTGTACCTGCCTTTGTTGCGTATTTAAAACCAAGATCTTTAAGAACATTAGCTAAAAATGATGTTTTAGCTGTACCAAATTCTAAATATACTTGTGATAAAAGATTATTTAAAGCTTTCTTATCCATTATTTTATTTATGTATTCAATAGATTTTTTTGTATTTTTAGGTAGTAGAGTACTCATAATCTAAATTTACCTCACTTACTTATAGACGACTTATGCGCTTAATATAGCGGCTGAAACTGCCTGGTTAAACATGATTCTTCCAGGTGTTGTTTCTATTCTTTCACCTTTTTCATCTCTGACACAAATTTTTGAGTGTAAACTGACTACACCAGCCTCATAAGCTGCGATTGCGTCGTCGAAATTAACAAAATATCTTTCTACTTTACTATTTTCATGTGGGTTAATAGTAAGGTAATATATGCCAAGTACCATATCTTGGGAAGGTGTTATTACAGGCTTTCCTGTAGCTGGAAGAAGAATATTATTTGTAGCCAACATTAACATTCTTGCTTCAGTTTGTGACTCAATTGAAAGAGGAACGTGAACAGCCATTTGGTCACCATCGAAGTCCGCGTTAAAAGCAGAACATACAAGAGGGTGTAATTGAATAGCACGACCTTCAACAAGTACTGGCTCGAATGCTTGAATACCAAGTCTGTGTAAGGTTGGTGCGCGGTTTAGCATTACCGGATGTCCGTCAATAACCTCTTCAAGTACGTCCCAAACTACGTTTTCGGCTCTCTCAATTTTCTTTTTAGCTGACTTAATGTTTTGTACAATACTTCTTTCAATGAGTTTATTAACAACAAATGGTTTGAATAGTTCAAGTGCCATCTCTTTTGGTAAGCCGCACTGATTTAATTTAAGGCGAGGACCGACTACAATAACGCTTCTTCCTGAATAGTCAACCCTTTTGCCGAGGAGGTTCTGTCTAAATCTTCCCTGTTTACCTTCTATGATATTGCTAAGAGATTTTAACGGTCTATTATTTGGACCAATTACAGTTCTTCCTCTTCTACCATTATCAATTAATGCGTCTACAGCTTCTTGGAGCATTCTTTTTTCGTTTCTAACGATAATTTCTGGTGCTCCCATTTCGAGAAGTCTTTGTAAGCGGTTATTTCTATTAATAACTCTTCTATATAAATCATTAAGATCGCTGGTCGCGAATCTACCACCATCTAATTGAACCATAGGTCTTAAGTCAGGAGGAGTAACGGGCAATACATCCATTACCATACTGCTTGGATTGGTATTACTTGATGCTAGTGATTCAAACAAACGAAGTCTTTTAATTAATTTAGCTCTTTTTTGAATTGAGCTTCCAACGGAGGCTAATTCATCTTTAATTCCTTCAGTTAATGTTGCTAAATCTATTTCTGAAAGAAGTTGTTTAATTGCTTCCGCACCAATTCCGACTTCTAGTTTAGTGTTTTCGTTTTCTAATGCATAATTTTCGTATTCTTCTTCTGAAAGAAGCTGTGTTTTCTTAAATTCTGATTCTCCTGGATTTAGAACAATATAGCTATTAAAATAAATAACCTGTTCTAAATCTTTTAATGACATATCGAGTAATAGTCCTAAGTAACTAGGAATACCTTTTAGGAACCATATATGTGTTACAGGAGCAGCAAGTTTAATATGTCCCATTCTATGGCGTCTAACTTTACTATCAGTAACTTCTACGCCGCATCTTTCACATATAATGCCTTTATGTCTTACTCTTTTATATTTACCGCAGTAACATTCCCAGTCTTTTGATGGACCAAAAATTCTTTCACAGAATAATCCATCTCTTTCTGGTTTTAAAGTACGATAATTAATGGTTTCTGGCTTAGTTATTTCTCCGAAGGACCACTTTAATATACGTTCTGGAGAAGCAATACCAATCCTTATATAATCAAAATAATCTATACTTGTAGACAAGGCTATTCTCCCTCTTTATTTATATAAAACTACGTTATTATTGAGTTGAATTGATTATGAAGCTTGCTTAATCTGTAAAAGCTCCAGGTGTCTGGAAGAAATTGATATTTAAAAGTTCAGAATCAAGATCACTTAAGGTGCGTTTTGGAGCTGATTTTCTAATATCGTCAGTGTCGCTCATTAAATCGACTTCTAATCCACCACGTTTAGCCACAGTGATATCTAAGCCAATACTTTGTAATTCACGTACAAGTACCTTAAATGATTCTGGAATTCCAGGTCTTTGCAGATTCTCACCTTTTACAATTGCTTCATAAGCTCTGCTACGACCATTAACATCATCAGACTTAATGGTAAGCATTTCTTGGAGAGTATATGCTGCACCATATGCTTCTAATGCCCATACTTCCATCTCTCCAAAACGTTGACCACCAAATTGAGCTTTACCACCGAGAGGTTGTTGTGTAACAAGACTGTATGGTCCGGTACTTCTTGCGTGAATTTTGTCATCTACAAGGTGAACCAGCTTCATTAAGTAGATCATACCAACTGAAACTGGTTGATCAAAAGATTCACCTGTTCTGCCATCGTATAAAGTAACTTTTCCATCTTCCTGTACCCAATTTAGATTTGTTTTTTCGATACCTTCAATAATTTCTTTTGTAGTTGCTACTCCTGAAGCTTCTTCACCAAACATTTCATCAAAAGGCGGTACTTCATAGTATTTTCCCGTTAAGAATGCTGCCAAGCCTAAAAGCGTTTCATATGTTTGTCCTACATTCATACGGCTCGGTACACCAAGAGGATTCAATACTAAATCAACTGCAGTGCCGTCTGGTAAAAATGGCATATCTTCTTTAGGTAATATTTTTGAAATTATACCTTTATTACCGTGTCTTCCAGCCATTTTATCGCCAACACTAATTTTACGTTTTTGAGCTATATAAACTCTGATAACTGTGTTAGCTCCTGGAGGTAATTCATCGCCTTTTTCACGGTCAAAGACTTTTACGTCAACGACTCTACCGCCTTCTCCGTGAGGAACTCTCAAGCTGTTATCTCTAACATCTCTTGCTTTTTCAGCAAAAATTGCTCTCAAGAGTTTTTCTTCAGGAGGGTGTTCTGATTCACCTTTTGGAGTTACTTTACCTACAAGAATATCATCAGCATAGACTCTAGCACCAATCCTGACAATACCTCTTTCATCAAGGTGTCTTAAGCTATCTTCACTAACATTAGGAACTTCTCTTGTAATTTCTTCAGGTCCTAATTTAGTAGTTCTAGCATCTATTTCCAATTTTTCTATATGAATACTTGTAAACACATCATCGTGTACTAATCTATCACTAATTAAGATAGCATCTTCGAAGTTATAACCTTCCCAAGGCATAAATGCTACAAGTACATTTCTACCTAATGCTAATTCTCCAAATTCAGTTGCTGCACCGTCAGCTATAACATCGCCTTTTTGAACTTTTTGTCCGGCTTTTGCAACTGGTTTTTGATTTAAGCATGTATCTTGGTTGCTGCGAACATATTTCATAAGAGTATACTTATGAATACGTCCAGCTGTATCTTTTATTTGAATTTCATCACCGGTTACACGCTCAATAACACCATCTTGTTGTGCAACTATTACCATTCCTGAATCTGTTGCAGCTCTTTTTTCAATGCCTGTACCAACCATTGGTCGTTGAGCTCTTAAAAGAGGCACTGCTTGACGTTGCATGTTAGAACCCATCAGTGCTCTGTTAGCATCGTCGTGCTCAAGGAACGGAATTAGCGCTGTACCAACTGAAATAATCTGAATAGGTGAAACGCCAACGTAGTCAACTTTGCTGGATTCACCCATTGTAAATTCACTACGATAACGAATTGGCACTAATTCAGTTGATATTGATCTATCTGGGTTTAATGTAATATCACCAGGCGCTACACGGAAGTTATCTTCCTCGTCAGCGCTTAGATAATGAACTTCTTCTGTTACTTTGTTGTCTCTTACCGAAAGGTAAGGTGTTTCAATGAAGCCATATTCATTTACTCTTGCAAATGTACTAAGACTTCCAATCAAACCTGCATTAGGTCCTTCAGGTGTTTCTACAGGGCATATTCTTCCATAATGACTAGGATGAATATCCCTTACTGCAAAGCCGGCTCTTTCCCTAGCTAAACCACCAGGCCCTAAAGCTGATAATCTTCTTTTATGTGTTAATTCAGCAAGAGGATTTGTTTGATCCATAAATTGTGATAATTGTGATGAACCAAAGAATTCCTTAATTGCTGCTACTAATGGTTTTGTATTTAATAAGCTGGTTGGAGTTAGAGTTTCTGTGTCTTGAAGAGTCATTCTCTCTTTAACAATTCTCTCCAGTCTTGTTAAACCAATTCTGAATTGGTTTTGAAGTAGTTCTCCAACGGATCTTATACGTCTGTTACCTAAGTGATCGATATCGTCAACATTACCTTCATCGAATGTAAGGTTAATTAGATACTCAATGCTGGCAACAATATCTTGTACTGTAAGAGTTCTTTGTGTTTCTGGTAAATTAAGCCCTAATTTCTTATTTAGCTTATATCTACCTACTTTTCCAAGGTCATATCTTTTTTCATCAAAGAATCTGCTTTCAATGATAGATCTGCCACCGCTTGCACTAGCAGGATCACCAGGTCTTAATTTTTTGTATACTTCTATTAATGCTTCATCTGTATTTTTTGTTGTATCTTTATCAAGAGTTTTTCTTAAAAATTCACTATGCCTAAAGATAGTTTCCATTTCGCTTACACTGATACCGAGAGCTTTTAGAAGTGTGGTTGCGAGAATTTTTCTGTTTTTATCTATTTTTACGTAAACTATATCATTAATATCAGTTTCTATTTTTAACCAGGCACCTCTGTTAGGAATGAGTGTTGCATTATAGAGACGTTTTCCTGTAGGTGCGATATCACGTTTATAGTAAATACCAGGAGATCTAACTATTTGGCTGACAATAACCCTTTCAGCTCCGTTAATGATAAATGTGCCCTTTTCAGTCATCATAGGGATATCACCAACGTAAACTTCTTGTTCTTTTATTTCACCGGTATCACGGTTAACCAGCTTCATCATAACTCGAAGCTGTTTTGTGTAGCTTGCATCGTGAATTCTTGCTTCTTCAACTGTGTATTTTGGATTGTCGAATGTATAATTGGGTAAAAAATGTAATTCCAATCTTCCTGTATAGTCTTTAATTGGGGAAAAAGATAATAATTCTTCTTTTAAGCCTTCTTTCAAGAACCATTCGAATGAATTTTTTTGTATTTCAGTCAAGTCAGGTAACTCAGCCAAATGGGAAACTTCAAGTCCCTTTGGCGTTACACGTTCAACATATTTTGTAGACATTACTAACCTCGCCTATATGTGGTGCACTTATATTTCTAACATTAAAAATTGTCAAAAAACTACTAATGAGTTTAGTATCATAGTATAGCAAAAAACATGTTAGTCAAGGCCATGGGAATCTTTTCCCATTGACCTTAACTAATAAATCTATCACTAAATTTTTGGTAATTTATTTCCCACACCTCACAACATGAGTATAACACATTATTTTTGTAAAGAGATGTTAGAATGTGTTTTTCTAAAACCTTCCAAGACAGCAAAGCCGTCTTTCAGGTGCCAAAGGCACAAACTAAAACTCATCAATCTTGATAATAAAATTATGATTGTAGAGCTTAATGGTGCAGCTTTGCTGCCACCCGCTTCAGAATGAAATTTACTTAATTTCAATTGTTGCGCCTTGAGCTTCAAGTTTAGCTTTAATATCTTGAGCTTCTTCTTTTTTGAGGCCTTCTTTAACTGCTTTTGGAGCATTATCAACTAAGTCTTTAGCTTCTTTTAAGCCGAGACCTGTGATTGCACGAACTTCTTTAAGAACGTTAATTTTGTTAGCACCAACACTTGCGAGAATAACACTCACTTCAACTTCTTCAGCTTCTTCAGCTGGAGCAGCAGCGCCTGCTGGCATAGCTGCAACTGCTACTGGAGCGGCAGCGGATACACCAAATTTGTCTTCCATTTTTTTAACTAATTCTGCTGCTTCTAATAATGTTAAGTTTTCTATTTTGCCTAAAATATCGTCAATTGTTGCACTCATTTTCTTTCTCCTTTTCTGTTTATATACTGACTTAACCTTTTACTATTTAAATTAACCAATTATTTTGCTTATTGCTGTGCTTCTTTTTGTTTTCTGACTTCTTCCATTGCTATAACAAGTGCTCTTGCGACACCATTTATAACGTTTACCAAGCCACTTGCTGGAGAATTTACGCTGCCAAGAATTTTAGCGTAAAGTTCTTCTTTGCTTGGAAGTTCAGAAAGTTGTCTAATTTCTTCAGGTGAAAGTATTTTTCCTTCAAGTACTCCACCTTTAAGTTTAAGATCAACTTTTTTAGCTTTTTTAATAAATTGTGTAAGAATTTTAGCTGGAGCTACTTGGTCTTGAAAACCAAATACAACTGCTGATGGTCCTTCAAGAAAGTTTTCCAGTCCATCGTAAGGTGTATCTTTAATAGCTATTTTTGTTAGAGTATTCTTAACAACGGTGTATTCCGCACCTTCTTTTTGGAGTTGTCTTCTTAAATCGGTAATTTCTGCTACAGTCAAACCTCTATAGTCAGTAACTATTGCGACTTTAGACTTTGCGATGCTATCGCTAAGTTCCTGTATCTTCTCATTTTTGAAGGCTTTAGTTGCCATTAATATATTACCTCCCTTCAATTGGGTTATAAACAAAAAATTCTGCTACTGACCGCAGAATCCGAATTTGAAATAGGATTTTAGAGTTTTAAATAATGCTTGCTAGTGTTATTTGCATTTCTTTTAAGTGATTAATGCAACTTTGCATCACTATTCAAATTTACTCTTTTCCTCGGTTGGTAAGTAGTTATTTTTTAAATTTCTTTATTTTACTACTTATTAAATCTTTCGATACCAACTGTCTGCGGTTATGACATGGAACTATAACAAAAGCATGACATGAAATCAAATACTTTTTCCAGAAATTAAATTAATTAATTTTGAGAACTTTTAATTTAGTTATATAAATCCTTTTATCTATTTAGCTATTCGGGTTATTTATTAATTTTTATCTAACCAAAAAGAAATTTTATTTCTAACTTTACTTGATAAATGAATGATTAAGCATAATCGTTTGATTTCTCTTAGTGGCTAATTGATGGAAATAAGCTATCTATGTTAATCTGTAGGCGGAATAAGACATAAAAGTCAGATAGCTTGTTTGATATAGCAAATTGTTAGCCTTAAATATTAAAATATAGAATGTATATGGCTTTCAATTAATTAAATATCCTGTAACTTCTGTATTACAGTATTTTTTACTTTGTAATAGGTAAAAATTTATGGAGTATATATCATAAAATAGTATTCAGGTTGTTTATGGAGTATCTCAAAAAACTTGAATGCATTGATACAGTCCAGAAGAGGAGATTGATCAATGAAAATTGCTCTAATGGCACCATTATGGGAAACTGTACCACCAAAAGCATATGGGGGAACAGAGTTAGTTGTTTATATTTTATGTGAAGAGTTTGTTAGAAGAGGTCACGAAGTAACCTTATTTGCTTCGGGTGATTCAAAAACCTCTGCAACCTTAATGCCAATAATCGAGAAATCAATGAGAGAATTAAAGGTTAAAAATCCTTTTAATTATGAGCTACAGGCTATTGCAAAGCTCTTAGAATGTTGGCAGGAGTTTGATATTATACATAATCATATGGGTTATCAGTTTTTACCCTTTGTAAATCTTGTTAATATACCTATTGTTACTACCTTACATGGGGCATTTGTTTTTCAAGAAGAAAATGAATGTTATGAACGCTATAAACACTTGCCGTATATATCTATAAGTGATTCTCAAAGGAACGGATCACCAGGCCTTAATTATACTGCTACTGTTTATAATGGCATCCAGGTTGATAAATATAAGTTTGAAAAAGAACCTATAATTGACAGGCCTTATTTAGTTTTTTTAGGAAGAATGTCACAAGAAAAAGGTCCTCATCTTGCCATTCAATTAGCTAAAAAAACAGGTTGGAAATTGATAATGGCAGGAAAAGTAGATGTTCATGATCATGTATATTTTGAAACACAGGTAAAACCACTGATTGATAACAAGCAAATTATATTTATTGGTGAATTAGGACATGATGCAAAAGTTGAATTATTAAAAGGTGCTTATGCAACAATTCATACTGTAACCTGGCCTGAACCTTTTGGTCTTGTTATGGCTGAATCAATGGCTTGTGGAACTCCTGTTTTAGCTTTAAATCAAGGATCTATTCCTGAAGTAGTGAAAAACGGCGTAACTGGTTATATAGAAAATGACATTGATTCTCTTACCAAGCATGTTAAAGATATAGAAAAAATAGATAGATATGCTTGTAGAAAGCATGTTGAAGAAAATTTTTCAGCTCAGAGAATGGCAGAAGGTTATATAGCCACATATAAAAAATTAATTGCCCAAAAACCAGCAAAAATTAATTTAGGCATAGAAGTGTCTTCAAGAATTAACTTAATGAAAGGTAATAATACTAAAATTTAATAAATATCATAATAAAGAGTATATTTTGCTTGAGTGTATAAAGCCAAAATTATTATTTTCAATAATATTTGGCTGTTTTATTAGATAAACAGTCTTTTACTAAGTCAGAAGGTGATGAGATGTCAGTTACAATAATGGGTGAAAACTTTAACCCGGTAAAAAGAACAATTAAAAATAATAATATATTTCTTGTAACTGATTCAAACGGAAATATTTTGAGTAATAATACATCTGGTTATGGCCTTTATACTGATGATACAAGATTTTTAAGCAGGCTGGAGTTGAAACTAAATGGATTTGATCCTGTTAATTTGTCTTCATCAACAGAAGCAGGACATTCATCAGTTATTATAGGTACTAACCCTATAATGTTTGATGCTTTTAACGATACGAAACGCATATTTCAAGAAACTGTACAGGTTAAAAGAGAAAGTATTATATATGGTTCTTATTTTGAAACAATTACGGTTGTTAATTATAATGTTTTTGAGGTTGGAATAAAGTTAGAATTATTCTTTGAAGCAGATTTTCTTGATATTTTTGAGGTTAGAAATATTTCTGCCCTAGTAAGAGGCATACAAAAGGAGCCTGTTTGTGAAGAAGGGGCCTTGAAATTTATCTATAATGATATAACTGGTGCTACTTTAACCACAGAAATTAATTTTATTGAGGAAAAACCGGTAGAAACAAAGGAAGGAGATGTTTCTTTTGAGTTCTATCTTAGTCCAAATGAAAGAAAAACAATTAAATATCAGGTTAAATTAAGATCCACAGCTTCATTGCCTGAAAGGATAACGGCTTATGATTTTGAAGAAGCTTTTGATAAGGCAATAGGGGATGATGAGAACTGGTATAATCACACAGCAAAAATTATTTCAAATAATGAAGATTTTAATGAAATGATTTATCGAGGACAAAAAGACATTAATATGCTTAGAACCAATGCATATTATGGAGAATACATTGCAGCGGGAATTCCATGGTTCACGACATTATTCGGCAGGGACAGTATTATTGCTGCTCGACAGTCTTTATTGCTGAATCCTATACTTGCTAAAAGTATTCTCGAAACATTAGCAAAATTTCAGGGAAAAGAAATTAATGATTGGAGAGATGAAGAGCCAGGGAAAATCCCTCATGAAATAAGGTTTGGTGAACTTGCAAGAAGTAATAGAATTCCTCATAGTCCTTATTATGGCACTGTTGATGCCACTCCATTATGGATAATGCTATTATATGATTACTTTAAATGGACTAATGACAGAGAAACACTTGAAAATTTATGGCAAAATGCTCTTGATTGTCTTATGTGGATGAATGAATATGCTCTTATGCATAATGGCTATGCTGCTTATAAAACCAGAAGTGAAGAAGGTTTAGATAATCAAGGATGGAAAGATTCCTGGAATTCAAGTATACATGCTGATGGTAGTATTGCTGAGGCTCCCATTGCTCTTGTTGAAGTTCAAGGTTTTTTTTATGCCGCAAAAATGAAGCTTGCTGAGTTAGCTGGTTATATGGGGAATAATGAACTCAATATTAGATTGATCAAAGAAGCTACAGAATTTAAAAGCAGATTCCACAATGATTTTTGGGTAGAAGAACTTCAATATTATGCAATGGGTATTGATAAATATGGTAATCAGATGAAAATTGTTTCTTCTAATCCTGGACAGGTTCTTGAGACAGGTATTTTTGATGATTATTATGCAAATATTGTTGCTGATAAGCTTTTAAGTCCTGAAATGTTTAGTGGTTGGGGTATAAGAACTTTAAGTATGCGAACATTGTCTTTTAATCCAATGAGTTATCATAATGGTTCTGTGTGGCCGCATGATAATAGTATTATTGCTTATGGTCTTTCAAGAATTAATAGAATAGATCTTGCTATAAACGTGACAACAGCGCTTTTTGATGCAGCAAGATTAATGACGTATAAAAGATTGCCTGAGTTATTTTGTGGATTTTCAAGACGATTTAAAATACAGGATCCTCCTGTTAGATATCCTGTTGCTTGTATTCCACAAGCTTGGGCAGCTGCAAGTGTATTTTTATTGATTCAATCGATATTGAATATTAACCCTGATGCTCAAAGTAGAGAGTTAAGAATATTTAATTCTGAAATTCCTGACTGGCTTACCTATTTGAGAATTGAGAATTTACGTGTTGGAGAAGCTTCAGTTGATGTTGAATTTCGAAGATCTGGAAGAGGATTAGTTATAGACGTGCTTGATAAAAGAGGAAGTCTGGATGTCATTATAAAAAAATAGAGAATTTGGGTAATGGAAAAATATTGCCTGATAAAGACGAAATTGTCATTTCGAGGGATCGAAGGGCCCGTGGGAATCTTTCCGAATAACAATTATAATAAGCCACATTAGAAGGATCACCACGGTTTCTAAAAGAAACCTTGCGATGACATTGTGTATTATTGGAATGATTGATGACTGAAAAAAGTGGCTATGCCACTTTATAATAATAGTAGTATTGCTGGAATGATTGACAACTTAAAAGAGTGACTGTGTCACCTTGCGATGACATTACTCTCATCTGTCAGCTTCTGACCATTACCAGAATTTTTTAAATTTATTTATAAACCTGATGTAATAATGCTGCTCCTATTATTCCTGAAAAATCTTGTAAAGCAGCTTTTTCAATTTTTATATTGCGTGATGGGGTAGGTAATGATTTTGCAATTGCTTTTCTAACGCTAATATCGTAGAAAAAGTCTATTGCTTCAATTAATCCTCCACCAAGAATAATGAGTTGAGGATTATAAAAATTGATAATAGTAGCTAGTCCGCTGCTTAAATATTCCGCAGCTTCGGTTATACAATTCATTGCTATATCATCGCCAGCATCGAGCGCATATTTAATATGTTTAGATCTAAAACAACCATCTTCTTTTATTACTTCAGAAATAACAGACTTGTGTCCTTTTTTAAGTGAGGCAAGAATTTTCTTTTCAATAGCTGTTCTTGAGGCATATGCTTCAAGACAACCATGGCCACCACACTGACAAAGCCTACCTCCTGAATCTACAATAATATGTCCTATTTCACCTGCTGTTCCTGAAGATCCCTGATAAATTTTACCATTTTGTACTATGCCGGAACCTATGCCTGTTCCTACAAAAATGCATACAAAATTATCATAACCAACTCCACTGCCGAACCTCATTTCTCCAAGAGTAGCAACTTCCACATCATTTCCAACATATACAGGTATGTTAAAATGATTTTCCAGAATTGTTTTTAATTCAACATCATAACAATCGAGATTAGGAGCGGCAATTAAAATACCTTTTTCCCTATCTACTTGACCAGCTGCACCAATTCCAATTGAATCAATTTGAGATAATTGGATTTGAGCTTTACATATAGCCTTTTCTACTGTTTCAACTATTCTTTGTACAATTATATCTTTGCCCCGTTCTTTTTTAGTGCGTTTTTTTGCTGAGTCTATGACTGTACCATTATTCGTATCAACAACTCCAGCTAATATTTTTGTTCCCCCTAAATCTACGCCTATGGAATAATTACTCATAATTTTGATGACTCCTGATTTTGATCTTATTTTTATTATAATTAATCTTGTATAATTAATCCTGATTTTTTTAAAATTTATCAAGTTTATGTGTTTATAAAAACTAATTATAAACACTAAATAGTATATATAAGACATACAAATAAATTAGTTTAAGGTGAAAAACGTTGATATTAGCATTAAATAATTGTAATATAATAATATGTTACCTAAGGGTTATTAGGTTTAAGTTTTTGGAGTCGATTTATGGGTGCGGGTTATACTACGCTTATTGTAACTGATAGGCAAAATGATGTAGTAGAAATACAATCTAAATTAACTATTTCCAGAACCATGGATGTAGTTATTAGCTGTACTCTTGATAAAACAGTTGAATATTGTCGTAAGAACTTTCCTGATGTTGTAATAATTTTTGCCCATGAAAGAACTGCTAAATTATTTGAAGTATGTAAAATACTAAGATTAGATTCATTACTTAAACATATTCCTATAATTTTTATTTATGATCGGTTCAATGAAGAATTTGTCATTGAAAGTCTTAATGCAGGTGTAAGTGATTATGTTATTGCACCAATAAAAAAGGTCGATATTTTGGCACATTTAAATTGGGCATTTGAAAAAAGCAAATTAATGCGTGAAATAGAGATTAAAGAAGAACTACTTAAAGATTTAGGAGTGGTAGATAGAAATATTGGCGCATATTTGCCTAAATATGTTCATATAGGATTTAATTCTCATATTAATATTGCTAAAAAATATAAATATCCTCTAGTATTTATGATGATCTGTATAGATTCTCCGTATAAAAATAAAATTAACAATGATTATTTGGCTAAAGTTCTTAAGAAAACACTTAGATCCACAGATGCTATAGGTTTTTGGGAACAAGGAAACTTCCATATCCTCTTGCCTAAAACAGATTTAAAAGGTGTTCATACTCTTCATAATAAAATAGTTGCAAATTTAGGAAACAATTTTACAATAAGTGTTGGTATTTGTATGCATCAGGAAGGAATTAATTACGAATCCCTTAAAGATTTAGCTTTAAAAGCATTATCTGATGCTATTTCAAATGGTGGAAACAGAGTTTGTGTATATAATGTGGAGCAAGTTAAAGCAGATTCAAGAAGAAATCTTTCTCAGCAAAATCAAGAGAAGGAGTCTGAATCTTTAAAACCAGAATTATCAAAAAGCTGGATTGGTAAAATTCAAACAAGTAAAAGAAGCTATGAATCCTTTAAAAAAGAGTTTATAAAAAGAATAAATAATCTTGTTTCTCCAACATTCTATAAAGTGAGTAATAAATTAAAGCAAAAATATCCGACAAGTATTATAATTGATTATTCTGCTACAGATGCAAAGTGTGAATTTTCAATAAAAGAGATTTATGATGGTACCGAAAATATCTTGCAAATTGTTAATCCTGGTTTAGATCATTTAAAAATAGAGCGTTGTTTGATTAAAGCAGGAAAGCAGACATTAACTCGTTATAATATTGAGTTAGATGATCTAACAGAGACATATATTGAAAGAATTTTACTTGATTTATTCAACGAATTTGAAATAATTTCTGATATAGAGAGATTATGTAAAGAAAGAGAAAATAATTTAATTTAGATAAAAAGAAAGCCAGCTATTAGCTGGCTTTCTTTTTGGTTTTTTATCTTATTGACCAAGACATTCTTTTATTTCAAGTGGTAATTGTTTTGTGTCAATTTTAACACCAGGTCCCATTGTAGTAGTAAGGTAAACAGATTTCATATATGTACCTTTAGCCGCTGAAGGTTTTGCTCTTAAAACAGCATCACCTAATACTGCAAAGTTTTTCATTAATTCCTCTGGAGAAAAACGCATTTTTCCTATAGGAACGTGCAGCATGCCTTGCTTATCTGCTCTGAATTCAACCTTACCTGCTTTGATATCTTTTATAGCACTTTTAATATCAAAAGTTACAGTACCTGTTTTTGGGTTTGGCATAAGGCCTTTAGGTCCTAAAAGTTTACCTAATTTACCAAGTAAGCCCATAGCATCAGGTGTTGCAACTAATGTATCAAACTCGAGCCATCCGTTCTGGATTTTTTCTACGAGATCTTCAGCACCTACATAGTCAGCACCAGCTTCTTCTGCTTCTCTGACCTTTTCTCCTTTTGCAACTACAGCTACACGAACTGTCTTGCCTGTGCCAGAAGGTAGTACAACTGTGCTTCTGATTTGTTGATCTGCGTGTTTTACATTAATACCAAGTCTCATATGGCATTCTAATGTTTCATCAAATTTTGATAATTCATCAGAAATCTTCTTTAGTGTTTTAATCGCATCTATGCCTGAAGTAGGTTGTTCAATTTCTTCGAGCATTTCCAACATTTTTTGTTGTTTTTTTGTTAATTTTGGCATTTTTTCCTCCTTGTGGTCATATCGGGGTGGCTAAGCTACATTCTCAGATTACTTATCCTTCCAATAATACCTCGATTATAGTGGAGTGATTTCGCACTGTCATATGCTCTCGATATTCAAGATGCTCAGCTGTTACCCTGCCACATTATTTAAATAACGTAAACTTATTCTGCGATTGTGATTCCCATGCTGCGTGCAGTTCCGCGAATCATTTCTTCTGCAGCTTCTTGAGTTGTAGCATTTAAATCAGGCATTTTTGCTTTAGCAATTTCTGCTACTTGCACCTGGGTAATGCTGCCAACTTTATCTTTATTTGGAGTTGCAGAAGCTCTTTCAACACCTGCAGCTTTTTTAATTAGAACTGCTGCGGGTGGTGTTTTCAAAACAAAAGTAAATGATCTGTCTTCAAAAACAGTAATTTCTACGGGAACTATCATACCAACTTGATCAGATGTTTTAGCATTATATTGCTTACAAAAATCCATAATGTTTACACCATGCTGACCAAGAGCAGGTCCTATTGGTGGTGATGGAGTTGCTTTTCCTGCTGATATTTGGAGCTTTATTTTAGCTGCTACCTTTTTTGCCACGTTCTTACCTTTCTTATCCTAGTCTAACTTTAATTATACTTTTTGAATTTGGCCGTATTCTAATTCAACGGGGGTGTCTCTACCAAAGATAGATACTGAAGCACGTAATTTTTCTTTGTCGGGATAAACTTCTGTAATATCACCAACAAAGTCTGCAAAAGGACCGCTAATAATGCGGACTTTATCGCCAACTTTAACATCAAGTTCTACTTTTGCAACTTGGACTTGAGTTCTTTGAATTATTTTTCTTATTTCTGCATCGCGTGCAGGAATTGGTCTTTTTTCAGCACCAACAAACTTTGTGACTCCTGGTGTATGTCTAACAACGTACCAACTATCATCATCCATAACCATCTCTACCAGCACATATCCAGGGAAAATCTTTTCTTCTTTTTCTTGGCGTTTACCACCAGAGACTTTTGTAACGGTTTTTTGCG
>Ga0154603_1142_pt1 | contig 16890 bp, 18 predicted proteins | sample RifGroF2_FD_116032 | JGI IMG/M metagenome (GOLD analysis project Ga0154603, IMG submission 116032) | Candidatus Melainabacteria bacterium GWF2_32_7 | reverse complement strand
TTAGCGGTTTTACCGGTGATAATCATATTTCTTCAAGGTTGATTAATGAAGTCCATTATAGACAACTGCAATTGGTCGGTGCTTATGGATGTACAAGTATTCAAATGAATACATCACTGGAGATTCTTGCTAGGTATCAAGATTTGGTCAGACTATTAATTGAAGAAAAAATTGAACTTAAGCAGGTGCCAGAGGCATTAGAGAAAATCCTGTCAGGTCAGGTATTTAAGTTTATAGTTGAGTTTAAATAATATAAGGAGAGTATGGATGTCTGAAGAAAAATTACGTGAATTTGGTCGATTGATTTGTAATATTGCAGCTGGAAAATTCATGACCAGAGAAGAAGCCTGTGATGCTTATAGACAGGTTATCTTAAATGAACAACCGGAATTGCAGCAAGGTGCTCTTCTTATGGCACATATTGCAAGGGGTCCATCTACAGAAGAATTATCTGGTGCCTGGGATGCTCTTGATATGTATGATACAGCTAAATTTGAAGCTAATATATCAGGCGCTATATGTGACATTGTTGGGACTGGCTCAGATGCTTTAAAAACAGTAAATTGTTCTAGTCCTGCTTCAATTATTGCAGCGGCATGTGGAGTACCTGTTGCTAAAAAAGGTGCTAAAAAGGTTACTGGTGTTTCAGGAGCCACTGAAATTTTTCAAATATTAGGTATTGATATAGATACACCCGTTATGAAGTCAAAAGAATCTTTAGAAAAAGTTGGTTTTTGTTATCTTCCAGGTGAAGCATTCTTAAAGTCTGGCTGGGCTCGTTTAATACAATCCATGCGTTTTACTTCTGCATTTAATATTATCGGTCCATTAACAAGACCCTGTGTTAATACAAGCAGTATTGTAATTGGGGCTTATGCTCCTCATATTTGTGATCAGCTAATTGCTGTTTTAAAAGAAATTGGAATGAAAACAGCAGTTGCCCCATATGGCTGGGCTTATGATATAGACAAAAATCAAGGCATGGATGAATTCTCAAATATTGGTCCAACAAGAGTTGTTGAATTAAAAGATTCAAAAATTGAAATTTATGAAGTAACTCCTGAAGATTTTGGAGTAAAAACTGTAAAATATGATGATATCGCTACTCGAAATTCAGCTCAAGATAATGCTAAAGTGATACTCGAAGTATTATCAGGACAATATGACACTCCAATAGTAGATTTATTCTGTATGAATGCCGGTGCCGCTCTTTATGTTGCTGGTTTTGCTAAAGATTATCAACAAGGCACAGAAATGGCAAAAGCAGTTTTAGCAAGTGGTAAAGCTTATGAAAAGCTGGAACAAATAAGAGAATTTCATAAAGCTAATCATACAGTTTGAAATTAATTGTAGATAAATTCTTAATAATCTTATTATCTATGCACAATTTTGGTATAATTATTTATACATTTTGTTAGCAGATAATAGAAATAATTGTAAAAATGTCCAAAAACTTTACGCTGGATCAATTAATAATGACAGGGGTCGACCATAAGCGTTGCCCTATAGAAATTAGAGAAAAAGTTTCTTTTACTCATATTAATATTGATGCAGCTTATGCAAAGCTTAAACAGGATAACACCATACAAGAGGCTGTTATCTTGTCTACTTGTAATAGAAGTGAGATATATGCCGTTGTTGATAATGTTGAAAAAGGCAAAGATTATTTGAAGAACTTTTATGCTGCTTTCTTTAATGTAAATTGTCAGGAAATTGAGGATTATATTGAAGTTAGATCACGAGATAATGTTGTCAGGCATATATTTGAAGTGGCATGTGGATTTCAATCACTTGTTTTAGGAGAAGATCAGATTCTTGGTCAAGTAAAAGATTCTTATAATACAGCTTTAAAGAATGAAGCCACAGGTAAGTTTCTTAATAGGCTCTTTATAGACAGTATTACTTCTGCTAAAAAGATAAAAACAATGACGGGGATCTCAGAAAATCAGATTTCTGTAAGTTCTATCGGGGTAAAGCTGATTGACCAGAAATTAAACGGTATATCTGGCAAGAGTGCTCTGGTGATCGGGCTTGGAGAAATGAGCAGAATAGCTGTTCAGAATATGCTTGATAGACAAATTGGCAAGATTTTTGTGACAAATAGAACCAGAAGAAAAGTCACTGATTTTGCTAAAGAGTTTTCTGGAATAATTGAAATTGATTTTAAAGATCGTTATGAAGTAATGGGTGATGTGGATATTATTGTCAGCTGCACATCTGCGCCACATTTTATAGTTACAAAAGAAATATTTTCTCAATATTACAGAAACCAGCCTATATGTATTCTTGACCTTGCTATTCCAAGGGATGTGGAACCTGATATTCAGGAAATGCCCGGAGTTGAGTTATATAGAATTGATGATCTTGAAAAAATCGCTCAGGAAAATATCGAAAAACGTCTTTCTGCCAAAGAAAAAGGCGAAAAAATACTAAATCATGATATTAGAAAATACATTAACTGGGTAGAAGAGGCTAAATTAATAGATATAATCGTCTCTATTCAGAACAATTCTCAGGAAATTATGTCTAAAGAACTTCAGGAATTGCGTAAAAAGTTAGATGGTATTGATGAAAAGCAAATGCAGATAATAGAAAAAGCGTTTTATAGTTTTGCAAAGTCTTTCACCCATCAGCCTATGGTTAAATTAAAAGAGTTTGTGAAAGAAAGTCCAAAATATGATAATTCTGACATTTTGGAGATAGAGGAAGATAAATAATGGCACAGTATTACCCGATAATGCTGAATATTACTGATAAAAACTGCATTGTAATTGGCGGGGGTAATATTGCTTGTCGTAAGGTAAAGTCTTTATTGGAATATAGTGCTCGAGTAACTGTTATAAGCAGTAATTTATGCAACGAACTTGAAAATCTTAAATATAAAATTAAATGGATATCCAGAAATTATGAGATTGGTGATTTAACCAATGCTTATCTTGTATTTGCTGCTACTGATAATCAAGAAGTAAATAAGCAAATATCCGAAGAAGCAAATAAGAAGGGTATTCCTGTTAATATTGCTGATATTCCTGAATTATGTGATTTTATAGTACCTTCTAAGGTAGAGCAGGGTGATTTGACTATTGCTATTTCTACTAATGGTAAGAGCCCAGCGTTAGCAAAGAAAGTTCGCATTGAATTAGAAGAAAAATATGGCTCACATTATGCTGAATTTCTTAATATTATGAGTGAAGTGCGACAACAGAGTATGCAAGAAATTCCAGATGGAGAAAAAAGAGAAGCTTTATATAACGAGTTAGTTTATTCAGATATATTAAATAATCTGAGAAAAGGTGAAGTAGACCTGGCAAGAAAAGAAGTTTACAATATTTTTGAGAAGTATAAAACTGAAAGATAGCTATGAAGAAAATTACTGTCGGAACAAGAGGAAGTAAATTAGCTTTAACCCAAACAGGTATGGTAATTGATGATCTAAAAAAAGCTCATCTCGGGCTAAAAGTTGATATTAAAATAATTACAACTACAGGCGATAAGATTCTTGATAAAGAGTTAAGTAAAATTGGCGGTAAGGGGCTTTTTATTAAGGAAATTGAAGAAGCATTATTAGCTAAAGAAATTGATTTTGCTGTGCATAGTATGAAAGATGTCCCTCATACCTTGCCTGAAGAGTTCCAAATAGGGGCTATTCTAAAAAGAGAAGATCCAAGAGATGTTTTAATTTGCAGAGATAATTATGATCTTAATAATTTGCCTGCTGGAGCACGAATAGGAACAGGTAGTTTAAGAAGAATGCTTCAGCTAAAGGCATTGCGTAGTGATCTTGTATTCCTTCCAATTCGAGGGAATATTGATACTAGAGTGGGTAAGCTTGCGAGAAATGAGTTTGATGCTATAGTACTTGCAGCAGCTGGATTAAAGAGAATGGGCTGGCAAGGTAATGATGAGTTTTTAAAAACATTTTTGAAAGAAGAGTCAAATATAGACTTTAATGTCAGCTATTTAGAATTGGATAAATATATTCCATCAGTTGGTCAGGGAGCTTTAGCGATTGAGCTTAGAAAAAATGATCAAGAGACTTTCAATATTGTCAAAGTTTTACATCATGAAATAGACGCTAAATGTGTCCTTGCTGAGAGAGCATTCCTGAGGGAAGTTGATGGTGGATGTGAAATTCCAATTGGTGCTTATTGTAAAGCTGAAGATAATAAAATAACTATAGATGGATTTGTTGGAGATGAAGGAAAAAATACAATCTATAGAGATAAATTAGCAGGTAATATTGATGATTATGATATTTTAGGAACGCAATTAGCTAAAAATGTCTTAAATCTTCAGAAGAATAGTCAATAAGGGATAAAAATATGGAGAATAAAGTTTATTTACTGGGAGCCGGACCGGGTGATGAAGGATTAATTACTGTTAAAGGCTTAGAATGTATTAAAAATGCTGATGTAATTGTTTATGACAATCTAGTAAATGAAAATTTGCTCTCTTTTGCTAAAGATTCAGTAGAAAAAATTTATGTTGGCAAAAAAATAAATCAGCATACGCTGGTTCAGGATGAAATAAATAAATTATTGGTGCAAAAGGCCAAAGAAGGTAAAATAGTAGTAAGATTAAAGGGTGGTGATCCTTTTGTATTTGGCAGGGGTGGAGAAGAAGCTTTAGAACTTAAAAAAGAAGATATTCCTTTTGAAATAGTACCGGGTATTTCTTCTTCTATAGCAGCTCTTGCTTATGCAGGAATTCCTATTACTCACCGTGCAATTAGCACATCATTTCACGTAATTACTGGGCATGAAGACCCAACCAAAGAAGAAGAATCAGTTGATTATCAAGCTTTAGCGCAATTAAAAGGAACTCTGGTCTTCTTAATGGGATTGAACAATCTAGGAAAAATTTGCTCACAATTACTGAAATATGGTAAATCTTCCAACACTCCAGCGGCTGTTGTATCAAAAGGAACTACATCAGAGCAGAAAGTTGCTGTAGGAACACTGGATAATATAGAACAAAAACTTGATAATATTACCTATCCGGCTATTATTGTGGTTGGAGATGTTATAAATCTTAGAGAATCCTTAAATTGGTTTGAAAATAAGCCTTTATTTGGCAGAAAAATTCTTGTGACAAGAGCCAGACATCAGGCAAGTGCATTGGTGAAAAAAATAGAAGAAGCTGGTGGCAGGGCTATAGAGTTTCCGACTATAGAAATTCAGTCAAATGATAATGATAGTCAGTTAAAACAAATGTTTGACAGTTTAAATAATTATCAGTGGATAATATTTACCAGTGTTAATGGAGTTGAAATATTCTTTGAGAAATTAAAGTCTAATGATAAAGATATAAGAACTATTGGACAGGCTAAACTTTGTGCTATTGGTGAAGCAACCAGGCAGGCTCTTGAAAATTATTATTTAAAAGTTGATTTTACTCCGCAGGAATATGTTGCAGAGGCTCTGGTTGAAGGATTGAAAGAAAGAATCAAAGCCGGAGATAAAGTATTAATACCAAGAGCTGATGTGGCCAGAGAAATATTACCTGATCAATTAAAAGAAATAGGTGCTGTAGTTGATGTTGTGCCTTTATATAAAACAGTGCTTCCTAATAGATCAGCTGAAGAATTAAAAGATATTCTTGATAAAGTAGATACAATTACCTTTGCAAGTTCTTCTACAGTGACAAATTTCATTCAAATATTAGGTAGAGAGAACTTGCATCTATTAGATAATAAAGAAATTGCTTGTATTGGCCCAATCACATTAGATACGGCACAAGAAAATGGGCTAAAATCAATTAAAATGGCTAGAAAATATACTATTGACGGATTAGTGAGTTTATTAATGGAGAAATAATATGATTCATAGAGGTCGAAGATTAAGGATAAACCCTGGAATCCGTAGTATGGTGAGAGAAACTCATTTACAGGTAGAAAATCTTATTTATCCATTGTTTTTAGTTGAAGGAAACGGTATAAAAAAAGAAATTTCTGCTTTAAAAGGGCAGTATCATTTGTCTATAGATAAGCTCGACGAGGAATTAGATGAAATCGTCAGCCTTGGAATACCGGCAGTATTATTATTTGGCTTACCTGCATATAAAGATGATCTAGCAAGCAGCGCTTATGCTGAAGATGGAATTGTACAAAAAGGTGTTCGCAAAATTAAGCAAAAATACCCTCAATTAGTGGTTATTACTGACGTATGCCTCTGTCAGTATACTTCTCACGGTCATTGTGGAGTTCTTGAAAATAGAGTTGTCCTCAATGATCCTTCAGTAGAATTAATAGCTAAAACTGCTTTATCCCACGTAAAAGCAGGGGCTGATATGGTAGCTCCATCTGATATGATGGATGGACGTATAGTAGCTATTAGAGATTTACTCGATCTTGAAGGATATGAATATATCCCAATTATGTCTTATAGTGTTAAATACGCTTCAAGTTTCTATGGGCCATTTAGAGAAGTGGCTGATTCATCTCCAAAATCAGGAGACAGAAAGAGCTATCAGATGGATCCTGCTAATACTAATGAAGCAATTAGAGAAGCAGAAGCGGATTTGCTTGAAGGTGCAGATATTTTAATGGTTAAGCCTGCTATGTCTTATCAGGATGTAATTTACAGGCTTAAACAAAATTTTGATTGTCCTATAGCTGCTTATAATGTTAGTGGCGAGTATGCAATGATAAAATCGGCAGCAGGACAAAATTTATTAGATGAAAAAAGTGCTGTTCTTGAAGCTTTAACAGGAATTAAGCGCTCAGGGGCGGATTTAATCATAACTTATTTTGCAAAAGATGTAGCACGATGGTTGAGAGGCAATTATGAGACTAGATAAATCAAAGGCTTTATTTGAAGAAGCTAAAAAATATATTCCGGGTGGTGTAAACAGTCCCGTAAGAGCATTTGGCAGTATTGGAACTACTCCTCCTTTTATGGTTAGAGGACAGGGTAGTAAAATATACGATGAAGATGGTAATGAATATATTGATTTTGTTAGCTCTTGGGGTCCTATGATGTTAGGGCATGGCGATGAACGTGTTAAAAATGCTCTAAAAGAACAGATTGATATTGCTATAGGCTTTGGTGCCCCAACAGCTTTAGAAGTTGAAATGGCTAAGTTAATTACTGAATTAGTGCCTTCGGTTGAAATGGTTAGGATGGTTAATTCCGGTACTGAAGCTACTATGAGTGCTATTCGTCTAGCTAGGGGTTATACTGGTAAAGATAAAATAGTTAAATTTGCAGGAAATTACCATGGACATGCCGATAGTTTCTTAATCCAGGCAGGTTCAGGTGCTTTGACTCATGGAGTTCCAAGCAGTCCAGGTATTCCTGAGGATGTAATTAAGCATACTTTAATAGCTGATTATAACAGTATTGAATCGGTACAAAAGCTTTTTGATATTCAGGGTAAAGAAATTGCAGCTGTTATATTAGAACCAATTGTAGGTAATATGGGAGTTGTACCTGCTGCTCAAGAATTTATTGACTTCTTACGTGAAATTACTCAGAGATATGGTAGTCTGCTGATTTTTGACGAGGTTATGACAGGTTTTAGAGTATCAATAAATTGTGCTCAAAGTTTATATAGAGTAACTCCTGATCTTACCTGCTTTGGAAAAATTATAGGCGGTGGTTTGCCTGTTGGTGCTTACGGTGGTAAAAGAGAAATAATGGAAAAAATTTCTCCTGTTGGCCCTGTTTATCAGGCAGGAACATTATCGGGAAATCCTGTTGCTATGAGTGCAGGATTAACTATGCTAAAAACTCTTAGGGATAATCCTGAAATCTACAAAAATGTGGAAGAAAAAGCAAAAAAACTTCAGGAAGGAATTGAGAAAAATATAGGTGAATTAGGAGTAGAGGCTACTGTCAATCGTATTGGTTCTATGATAACCTTATTTTTCTCAAAAGAAAAAGTTTATGATTATAATACGGCAACAAAATCTGATACTAAAAAATATGCTGAATACTTTAAATCTATGCTAGAGCAGGGAATTTATCTACCTCCAGCACAGTTTGAAGCTTTCTTTATTTCTTATGCCCATACAGATGAGGATATTGAGAGAACTATTCAGGCAAACAGAAAAGCATTAGCTGTCTAATGATTAAGGAATTATAAAATGGCTTTTATCATAATTAAAGTTCTTATCACTGCCTTAGTTATCGTTCTGGTAACTGAAATTGCTAAAAGACATACTTCTTTAGGCGGTTTAATTGCAGCTATGCCAATAACAACTTTACTTTCACTTTTCTGGCTATATTATGAAAAGAAAGATTTAGCTCTGTTATCAGACTTTACCAGGGCAATTTTTTGGGGAATTTTTCCTACTTTATTATTCTTTATTCCTGCCATATTTCTATTTAAAAAAGGCTGGAATTTTTATCTGGTATTAGGTATAAGTTTTATTTGCCTTGGAATTGGAGCATATATTCATCAGAAGTATGTGAGCTAAGAATGCAACAAAAATCCCCTGAAATTTTCAGGGGATTCAAATTAATACTTATTCTGGTTTCTGTTTTTTGCAATCAGGACAATAACCGTAAATTTCAAATTTATGACCTGTTATCTCAAAGCCAGTAGAATTGAGTAAATTTTTATCTATTTTATCTATAGGACAGTGATCTATTGGGAAAATTTTATTGCATTTTACACAAATAATATAGTGTTTATCCACTTCTCTATTTAATTCATATCTGGCTTTGTTGTCATCCATCATAATCGTTTTGATGACAATTCCTTTATCAGTTAACATTTCAAGGTTTCTATAGATAGTAGACATTGAAATTGATGATTTTAAGTATTTAAACATTGCATAAATATCTTCAGCGGTAGCTGGTACCTCAAAAAGCTTTAATGTTTCTATGATTTCCTGTCTATGTTTAGTATTTCTGCATCCTTTTAGAGCATTTTTGTATAATTTGTCTGTATTCAAGTTGAAATTATCCTCTGCTCAATATGACCTAATATATTATAATTCAAAAAAATATTGTTTTATATTCTACTGATTAATTAAATTAAAATATAGATTAAATTTCATATTTGATAATAAATATCAAGAATTAAGATTATAAAAGAAGCTCTTTTAAAAGAGCTTCTTTTATAATCTTAATTCTTGGAAAAGTGCTGTTGTTTACTTATTTTTTCCTTCCATGCGCAAGGCCAATAAAGTAACCGATAAAACTTGCCCCAATAGCGGCTTGAAGAGTAAATAGCAAGCTTTCTACTTCACCACTTGGCGGTTCCCATAAAGGTTTAAACCAAGGTTTATAATTACTGCTAATTGTGGTAATTAGTTCTTCTGCCTTGCCATCAGCTCCTGTAAATTCTCCATTTTGAACTATAAATAATGGAATAGCTGTAATTAAGATAACCAGAATGGCTAAAATAATATTTTTAGTCTTATTCATTATTATGCCTCCTCTGATATTGGACTAGTTTTTTCATTATTTAAGACATTGAGCTCTTTTAACTCATTGAAATTATAAGTAGTAAGGAAATTGAAGATTAATACAGTAAGTAAACCTTCACTAATAGCAAGAGGAATTTGAGTTAAAGCAAAAACGCTCATAAATTTTAATAAAGAAAATTCAAATCCACCTGTAGGAGAAGGGAATGCCAATGCTAATTGAACCGATGTGGTTATATAAGTCAGTAAATTTCCTAATGATGCAGCTAAGAATACTGATAACCATTTAGGACTATTAAATTTATTAAGAAGCTTATAGATTCCAAATGCAACGAAAGGACCTACTATGGCCATAGAAAAAGCATTAGCACCTAATGTTGTAATCCCTCCATGAGCTAGTAATAATGCTTGAAACAGTAAAACTATACTGCCTAATACTGTCATTGCAGTTGGGCCAAATAAAATAGCTCCAAGGCCAACTCCTGTAGGGTGAGAACAGCTTCCCGTTACGGAAGGTAACTTAAGGGCAGAAAGTACGAAAGCAAATGCTCCTGCTAATGCTAGAAGCATTTTAAGTTTTGGGTTAAGATTGACATTTTTTTGTATTGATTTGATTCCTATAAGCAAAAACGGTAATGTCAGTGCCCCCCAGAAGATACTCCATTTAATAGGTAAAAATCCTTCCATAATGTGCATGGCTGAGGCATATTGGGGCGATAATAGTAATATAGTAACGAGTATTACCAGGAGATTTTCAAACCTTTTTAACATCTTAATCACACTCCATATTTTAATAATGCAAATCACTTGCATTATTATATGAAAATTTGTTAGAATTGTCCATATCAAAAAATATGTTATCAACTTTTAAAAAATATGATTTAATGTGAATTAGGGTAAAAAGGAGGTTTGTCTGGTGTTAAAGAGTTCATTTAAGTTTACAATCTTATTGTTTTTGGTAGTTTGTCTATTAAATTCTAAAAATTGTGCACAAAGTAGTGAATTAGATGAAAATAATCTAAAAACACAAACTCAGGAAAGTCTGGCTTTAAATGAAGGCCAAAATGTAGTTGATGAGCAGAATTCTGAAAAACCTGCAGTGGGTACAGAAGAAAGTAAAATTCAGAAAGATAAGCATATTATTCCTGTATTAGAGTTAAAAGGTGGAGTTAAGCAGGCAGAAGAAACCCCAAAAACACCTTTAAAATCCTGGGTGACCGGTGATTATGCTACAGGGGATTGGGGTGGATTACGCACTAAACTTGAAGAAAATGGAATAAATCTACAAACAGAATATACAATGGAACCATTTATGAATTTACGCGATAGAGTTCCAGTAGACTATTTTGGTAACCTCGATGTTACTCTTGAATTAGAGACAGAAAAAATGAAACTCTGGCGTGGTGGTAAATTCTTTGTATATTTTCAACAAAACCATGGTAATGGCATAACAGATCGCTATATAAATGATATCCAAACCCTCAGTAACATAGATCCTGGTAAAAGTTATACTCATATTAGTGAATACTGGTATGAGCAAGGATTATTTGATAACAGGTTTAGAGTTAAGCTTGGTAAACAGGATGCAAATGAAGACTTCTGCTCATTAGATTATGCAGGAGACCATATTAACTCATCATTTGGCTTAATTCCTACAGTGCCAATTCCAACCTTCCCAAATCCGGGACTTGGTGTTGCAACATTTATTGAACCTATAGACTTAATTTCTATTGGTGCTGGTTTTTATGATGGAGCTGCTAAAGGTGGAACATCCGGTTTTGATACTGCTTTTGATAATGATGGCGGTGGTGTAACTTTAGTAGAAATTAACTTGAAACCAGCATTTGGTTCTCAAAAACAATATCCTGGTAAGTATCAGGCTGGATTTTGGCATCATAGCAGTGATGTTGATGAAATAACCTTAGATGATCCAGTCAGAACATATACTAGTAATGCTGGAATTTATTTTGGTGCAGAACAGCTAATTTTTAAAGAGCAGAAAGATTTAGAAGACGATCAAGGGCTGGCTGTATTTGGCCAATATGGCTGGGCCCCTCAAGATAAAAATCAGATAGCAAAGTATTATGGCCTTGGACTGAGTTATAAAGGATTATTTCCAACTCGTAATAATGATATGACTGGAGTTGGAACTGCTTTCGCAAGATTTGGTAGAAATACAAAACGTGTAGATCGTACAACCGGTGAAACAGTGCTAGAATTCTTCCACAAGTTCCAGATTACTCCTTGGTTAGCAATCCAGCCAGATTTACAATATATTTATAATCCAAGTGGAACAGAAAGAGACGCCGTTGCATTTGGTATTAGAACAAAGATAACTTTCTAGATATCAAAATCAGCTGATTATAGAATATAAGAACAATTAAAAAGCATACTTAAAAGACAAGTATGCTTTTTAATGTGTTTTAACATTTGCATTCAGAAGTTCAAATAATTCTGTTTTTGTTCTAGGTATAAAAGACTGCTTATTTATATAGTTATTTCTTGTAAGTTCATTGTAAATATCTAGAATAACTGGAGATGTAAGATTAGCGCATTCAAGTACTTCAGGGTCTCTAAATATTTCTTCAGGATTTCCTTCTTTTAACAGCATTCCATCTTTTATTACTATTATGTTATCAGCCCAGGCATATGCTATATCAACGTCATGGGTTGATAATATCACTGTTACACCATTTTTATTTAATTCTGTAAGGAAATCCATTATTTGAATTTTATGTTTAGGGTCAAGATAATTAGTTGGCTCATCAAAAATAATGACTTCAGGCTCCATGGCGATAATACTGGCTATAGTTACTCTTTTTTTCTGACCGTAACTTAAGAAATGAGTTGGCTTATCCTGTAAATCTGATATACCTGCTGCTTCTAGAGCATAATTTACATACTGTTCAATTTTTTCTCTTGGAAATCCAAGATTCATGGGGCCAAAAGAAACTTCCTGTGAAACGCTTGCAGAAAATAATTGTGTATCTGGATCTTGAAATACTATTCCAACGCATTTACGTAGTTCTGTTAGAGATTTTTTGTCGTATTTAACTTCCTGATTTTTAAATAAAATTTTTCCCTTATTAGGTTTTAAAATACCGTTAAAGTGTAGAAAAAGTGTGGATTTTCCTGCTCCATTTTCTCCTAAGAATACAGTTTTTTTCCCTTTTTCTATTTTTACCGATATTCCCTTGAGAGCTGCAACATCTCCAGCGTAATTGAATATGATATCTTTTGCTTCCAGTATATATTCCATTAAATCCTCTCCAGTTAGATTATTTTCCTTGAAAGTAATTCCAGAAAGATAAGTGACGCTTCAATTAAAATAATAAAAGAAATACATCGGTAAGAAAACTTGTATTGTTTCTCTATAACATTTAATTGTCCAGTATAGCACCTGGATTCCAGTGATACAAATAAATCATTTACTTTTTTATAAGAAAGTATAAAAAGTCGGGAAATTAAGTGCCCTAGAGATCTATACTGATTTTTTAGGGTTGAATAGCCCAGTCTTGAAGATTGTGATGTATGAATTCTACCTGCTATTCTAACTAATATAAATATTAGCCTGTATATAAGGCTGACTAATTCAAGAAAAATCTCTGGAAATTTAAGTTTTCTCAGAACAGATATTATGTCTACTAATGGAGTGGTCAGAGAAAGGAAATAGAGGCAGGAAACTGATCCAAATGATCTAAGGAATAATTTTGCAGAATAAACTATACTTTGATGAGTTACTCCGAAGTGAACCCCTAACATATTAATGCTCCATAAAGCTTTATCCGGGTTATCTATTATATTCATTGTTACTGAAATTACACCTAAAAATAAAAAGCTGAGAGGAATCAGCATAAGCTTGAGATAAAATTTGTAAGGTATTCCTGCTTTAAAAATGGTAATAAAACTCATCATTAATACTATTAACACTGGAATAATAATTGAGCTGGAAGTTAGACAAATAATCATTGTTAGTGCAACAAACATAAGTTTTTCCAGAGGATGTATATTTGTTAGTCGATTAGTATAAGCACATTTGTCTATATAAATCATTTCTGTTGGTTTTTCCTTCCATGAGCAAGGCCAATAAAGTAACCTATAAATCCGGCACCAATTGCAGCTTGAAGAGCAAATAATAAACTTTCAATTTCACCGCTGGGAGGCTTCCATAATGGCTTAAACCAGGGCTTATAGTTATTATTTATTGAACTAATTATTTCTTTAGTTTGGCTATCAACACCTGCAAATTCTGCATTTTTAATGGTAACCAGTGGGATCGCCGATATAATAATAACTAGTACAATAAGAATTATATTTTTAAATTTGCTCATTTTCAGGTTTCTTCCGATTTTGAGTTGGGATTTTTGTCAGCTAATACGTTAAGTTCCATAAGTTCAGTTAAATTGTAAGTAGAGAGAAAGTTGAATATTAATACAGTAAGTAAGCCTTCACTAATAGCAAGCGGGATTTGAGTTAGAGCAAAGACACCCATGAATTTTATAAATGAAAGTTCAAATCCACCTGTAGGAGAAGGAAACGCCAGCGCTAGTTGAAATGATGTGGTTATATACGTAGTCAAGTTACCTAATGCTGCTGCTAAAAATATGCATAACCATCTGGGAGAATTAAATTTACTAAAAAGTTTATAAATCCCAAAAGCTATAAATGGGCCTACTACCCCCATAGAGAAAATATTAGCTCCTAATGTTGTAATTCCGCCATGGGCCAGTAATAATGCCTGAAATAATAATACTATACTGCTCAATACAGTCATGATTATAGGGCCAAACAGGATAGATCCAAAGCCCACTCCTGTAGGGTGTGATGAGCTTCCTGTTACTGAAGGAAGTTTTAATGCTGAAAGAACAAACGTAAATGCCCCTGCAAGGGCAATAAGCATTTTAAGCTTTGGATTAGTATTAGTTATTTTTTGAATTGAGATAAGTCCGGCTATAAGGAATGGTAATGATAATACAGACCAGAAAACACACCATTTTAAAGGCAAAAACCCTTCCATTATATGCATTGCAAATACTGGCTGTGGCAAAAATAAGATAATTGCTAAGCTAATTAAGAAGTAAGACTTTATTTTAAACATTTGTCAATATTCCTAAACGTTTATTGTATATGAGATCCAGTTTCTGCTTTTTCTATATTACAGCATTTTTGTATAAAATTGAATTATAAAATTTGTAGTAAAGACTAATTGTTAATAGTTTATTTAAAGTATCTAAGATATCTGGATTTATAGTATCATTAAGTCATGCTTTTTGAGATTTAGCTGATAAAAGTTAATGAACAATTTTATAGAGTTTACGGCTAAACATTTCTGGAAATCTTAATTAAATAGGAAAATTTAAAATGGGTAAGATAACTTTTGTTCTTGGTGGAACAAGAAGTGGTAAAAGCAGTTATACAGTTAAAATAGTAGAAAAATTAAGTGAAAGAGTGGCATATGTTGCTACTTGTGTGCCTTATGATGATGAAATGCATGAAAGAGTTAGGCTGCATAAACAAGAGAGGCCTAGTACATGGATAACAATTGAGGAGCCTGTAAATCTTGTTCCTAAGTTAAAAGAAATTGACTCTCAGGTTGATGTGATTATTCTCGATTGTCTTACGCTTTTTGTAACTAATCTTTTAATGGACAGCAATCTTGAAGAAGAAGCGATAAAAGCTAGAATCCATGAAGCTATGTCAGCTTTACAAGAGGTTAAATATGATTCATTCATTGTATCTAATGAAGTAGGTTTAGGCATTGTGCCTGATACTCCTCTAGGTAGAAAATTTAGAGATGTAGCAGGAAGAGCAAATCAAATTGTAGGTGAATACGCTGATGAGATGTTTTTTGTAGTCTCAGGTGTGCCTATGAGAATTAAAGGATAAGGTGTCCAGGATGCTAATCCAGGGTAAGCATGCTCAGGTCAAATTACATAAGGAGAAAATCAGAGTTATTAAAACTTACGAAGATTCTTCTTATGTAGATAATGAGTATTTTGCGTTGGATTTTCTGGCTAAACAGGGAATAATGGATCTTAATCCAGAGAAGAAGTCTATTTATATTATTTCAATGGATTGGATTAAAGAGGCTGAAAGCCCAAAGATGGATACTCCTGATGAGAGAGATTATTTAGTTGAAAATTTGGTGTCATATCTGAAAAATTTACACTCTAATTCATATAAGGCTTATGGCTTATATATCACCCATGAAGACTTATTTTTAGATAATTTTCTGGTCTGTAATAACTCAAATATATTGTATTTTATTGATTGGGGATTATCTAAAAAAAGAGAAACCGTATATCCTGATATAGCTTCAGCTTTACTTGGGGCTTTTAATGACTATCCTGAAGAATATAAATTATTTTTGACGAAATATTTTGGCAGTTTATCTAATGTTGATTTAAAGGCAATAAATACATACATTATGAGCTTGTATCAAGAATATAATCTAATTAGAGAAAATAATAATCTTGAAACGGACTCTTTGAAATTAAGATTGAGGAATGCTCAGGAAGTAATCAAGCAGTTGTCTTCTTAAGCCAGAAACAGGAATTTGTATATGGTTATAATTGGCCTGATAATAAGTAATATATTGTTTACCTCTAACCAGGAGGCTAATTATGTTTTCCAAGTATAAGCATGGTGGCGGGTATCGTCAGGCTGCCTTAAAAGAAGGCATTAATTGGAAATTGGCTACCGATTATTCAACTTCGATCAACTGGAAGGCTACTGAGTTTTATCCAGAACATTTAATATATCTTCATCAGGAAAGCATAGAATATCCTCATGCGAATTATACTGAGTTAACAGAGTTAATAGGGGAAACATATAACTTATCCCCTGAAAGTTTTTTATTAACACATGGGGCTAATGAGGCAATATCAAGTTTGTTTCATATGTTTTTACTACAGGATTACAAGGATAAACAAGTAGTTTTAGTTGGTTCTACTTATTCTGAGTATAACAAATATACTGATTTAAATGGATTTGACAGTGTTAAATTAAATTTTGAAGATTTTAACTCCAAATTGAGTAGTTTAAAAGATAAAATAATTGTAATTGTAAACCCTAATACTCCATTCGGGTTTTATTTTGATCTCAGGCATCACGTTGAAAAGCTGCTAAGCCAAGGTTCAATTGTTGTAATTGATGAAAGTTTTATAGATTTTACAGAAAAACCTTCAATCGCTGATATTATTCATCCTAATCTCTATATTATAAAATCACTTACTAAGTTCTATGGTTCAGCTGGTGCAAGATTAGGACTTGTTATTAGCAGTAATCCCTTATTAAAAAGCTTTTTAAGTGTACTATTACCTCCCTGGAATATTTCTGCTTATGATAATTGGTTTTACAAAACCATGTTAATTCATTACAATAAGATAAGAAAAGCAACTTTAGAGTGGGTTAATGAGATTAATAGCGAGATTGATGAGATTTTAAAAGGGTCGAAAAATATATTATATTTTCCTGAATCTGTAACAAGTTATAGAACTTTAGAGATAAGTGAGAAA
>Ga0154603_1137_pt1 | contig 17983 bp, 16 predicted proteins | sample RifGroF2_FD_116032 | JGI IMG/M metagenome (GOLD analysis project Ga0154603, IMG submission 116032) | Candidatus Melainabacteria bacterium GWF2_32_7 | reverse complement strand
CAAAGGTATTAAATATCTGTTCGATGCCACCTTTATAATGATCAGGATGATCAAATTCCAAATTAGTTATTACACTTATATCAGGGACATAAGCTTCAATAGTCCCATCACTTTCATCAAGTTCTGCAATAAAATACCCACCTTCGCCCTGTTTAGAATTGGTTTTCAAATAAGGCATTTGACCGCCAACTACAAATGATGGATCTAATCCGGCATCTTCAAATATTAAAGAAGCCATGCCAGAAGTAGTTGTTTTTCCGTGGGTACCGGCAAATCCTATTGATACAGGTTTATCGTTGCACCCAAGACCGCTCATTAAAGCTTCTAAAACCTGCGACCTATGTACAATAGGTATATTTTTCTTTTTTGCTTCAATTATTTCAGGATTGCTTTCTTTTATAGCGGTACTAACAGCGATAATAGCTGCATTGTTTACATTTTCAGCTGAATGACCTATAAATACAGTTCCTCCCTGATCTGATATTAATTCCGTTAAGCGATTTTCTTTAATATCAGATCCTGACACATTATATCCAAGACCAATTAAAAACCTCGCAAGACCACTCATTCCAATCCCGCCAAGACCGATAAAATGAATTGTTTTTTCACTATTTTTCTCTAGTTCTTTGATGAATTTAATATTTTTATCATTAATTAATTTATTATTTTCCATTTCTTCCCAAGTATTTCCATTTTCATGCTTACAGTATTTAACATAATTATAATATTTCTAGAATTTTATACCACTATAATTTTAATAATTTTAGGAGTTTACAAAGATAATTAAGGTGTTAGAATTGTGTGACTGTATTTTAAGTGAATCTAACATCGATTAAAATCATTAAATATAATTAAAATTTTTTAAGAAACTAGCAAATTTTTAATTTTTCTGTTTTTATAGTCATGTAATCTTATAAAAAGAAGGTACAAATTATGGATATGAAGCCAGTATCTTTAGTAGATAATAGATTAAATACCATAAGTGCTAGAGCTAAGCAGGAAAAAAGCGCAAGTGTTCCTGTTTCTCAGAATGCTGATAATGCTCAATTTACTTCTCAGGAAAAGCCCAAGGTTGGCGTTATTCAAAAAGTAAAAAACTTTATTTCTGCTGCTAAAAAAGCTTATATTACAGTAGTAGGTTATACAAAAGCTGCTATTGGCGGAACAATAACAGGTGGTATTCTTGGTGGATTAACATATGGTGGATTAAAAGTTGTGGATTTTGCTAAAAATTTCAGAAAAGAAAAAGAAGCAATTAGACATATACCAAAGCCACTTATTATTGGCACAGCAGCTACCGTAGGTCTTATAAAACTTGGCACAACGCTATTTAATGCCAGTCTGGATATTAGTGAATCAAAAAATCATGTAGATCATAGATATAAAAAAGATCCACATAATTAGAAATTTAAAATAATAAAAAAATAACCAGGAATTCCTGGTTATTTTTTTGCTTAAGAATTTTTTATGGCCTTAAAACACTCTATTTGTAACATATTTCCTAAGAGAAGTGTCTAGTTTTCTAGCAAAAGCACTTAAATGCTTGTTTTCCCATCTTTCAAAGGCAGCTGCTTTTCTTCCTATTGGTAATTCGAAGTTTTTAATTTTAAAATTAAAGTGATTGGCAACGAAATTACTTAATTGCTCAGCTTTTTTAGGGTTAACTTTCCTAAGAACAGCACTAGTTATAAGGAATAGTGATATTTCCGGAATGCCACCATCAGCTGCACAACCAAACGATACCTGCTTAGATGTTTTTATACCGGACGAAGCTTTAGGACTATTACCGAAAACATTTTTTTGAAAATTTGTATTGTCCATTGTTTGCAATCTTGAAATATTGCTTGTCAACATAAGCGTCCCTTTATACAAAATAAAACTGTTTTAATTAAAACAAAGCTTATTAATTTATTTCCTAAAAAATTAGCAAATATTTACTTTATTTAATACTCAAATTGCAACTTAAATAATTGTGTATGTCATAGCTAGGTGCTTCGCACCGTCTTAACTCATCAATCATCCCAATATTACGCACGGTCATTGCGAGCAATGAATTGTAGCTTTAAGAAATAATCGTACTTGCGTGGCAATCTCTAAGCATAAATTAACTAGCAATTTGAGTTTTATTTAATATTAAACAATTTTTCTGCATTCTGTGTTGTAGCATAAGCAACTTCCTCCAAGGGAATCTCTTTAATTTTAGCTATTTCTTCTGCTACAAGCTTTATTTTTGAAGGATCATTTCTTTCTCCACGATAAGGATGGGGGGATAGAAATGGAGAGTCTGTCTCAAGTAAAAGTTTCTCTAAAGGAACTGTTTTAGCAACTTCTTTTGGCTTTTTAGCATTTTTAAACGTTACCGGGCCGCCTAATGCGATATAAAAACCTGCTTTTATACATTCAATGGCGAATTCAGCACTTCCTGAGAAACAATGCATAACTCCGCCAACTTTTTCTGATTGAGTTTCTTTTAGAATATCTAAAGTATCAGCATGAGCATCTCTATTATGTATTATTAACGGTAAATTTAATTCTTTTGCCAGTTTTATATGTTCTTTAAAAACGTGTTTTTGTAGATCAATATGTGTTTTATCCCAGTAATAATCCAGACCTGTTTCCCCTATAGCTACTATTTTAGGGTGTTGTGCATATTTTTTGAGCTCGTTATAACAATCCTCATCCCAATCTTTAACATCAGAAGGATGCTGAGATACTGCTCCATACAAATAATCATATTTTTCAATTAGTTCAATTATTCTTGGAATATCTTTTATTGTTACCCCGGGAACTATGATTTTTCCTACGCCTATAGATCTGGCATTTTCGAGTATTTCATCCAAATTATCCTGATATACATCAAAATCCATATGGGCATGAGTATCTATAAGTTTATAGTTATTAGTCATAATCACCTTTTATACTCTCAAATTGTTTTAATGGTTGAGATTCTTCGCTACGCTCAGAATGACAACAGGAATATACTTAGAATGAGCAGTACGATTATTTATTAAATTTAGTTATTTCTTTTTCTCAGCACCTGCAAATTCAGAGTCAATTCTTAAGAATACAGGCTTGACTGTTTCTTTTGACGCTACTTTTCCTGCCTGTAAACCGCCCCACTTAACATCTGACAGATTTTTATCAGCAACTTTACCTTCAAGTGATAATTGCTGCCACATATCTTCTGAAATATTCGGTATATAAGGATAAAGTAAAATACTTACTTGCCTTAACGTTTCCAGGACATTATAAAGCACTTGTGCGCACTCAGTTAGTGTTTCCGGATTTTTAGCCAGAGTCCATGGAGCTTTTTCATTAACATACTTGTTGGTTTTGTCTACCAGATCAAATACAGCTTCAGCTGCTTCTGAAATACTATACTTATCAAATTTTTCTATAACAATTTGTTTAGTTGAATTGCATAGTTGAGCTAATTCATTATTTTCATAACCTGTCACAGCTTCAGAAGTGATATTTCCATCGAAGTATTTTACAAGCATACTTGAGCTTCTATTTAATAAATTACCAAGATTATTTGCTAAATCTGCATTAACTTTATTTTTAAAGTCTTCATCATTGTAATTGCCATCTCTACCGAATGGTGCTGTTGTCATGAGGAAATATCTCAATGAATCAGCGTTTGGCAGTTGGTGCTCAGTAATTATATTCGTAGGACTTATCACATTACCAAGGGACTTACTCATTTTAGTTTCATCAACAGTTATCCAGCCATGAGCATAAATTGTTTTTGGTAAGGGTAATTCCATTGCCATTAAAATAGCAATCCAGTATATTGAATGGAATTTGAGTATATCTTTACCTATCATATGGTTATCAGCAGGCCAGAATTCCCTGTATAATTCTTCATTAGCTAAATATCCTATGCCTGTTAGATAATTTGATAAAGCGTCAATCCATACATAAATTACCTGAGAATCGTCATCAGGAACAGGAATCCCCCAGCTTACAGAAGTTTTAGCTCTTGAAACACTAATATCCTCTGTATTTTCTAATTGGTTTAAAACTTCATTTACTCTATATTCAGGCATCAAAAAGTCAGAATTATTTTTAATATGCTCTTTTATTCTGTCTTTATATTTTGACAGTTTAAAGAAATAATTTTCTTCCTGAACCTCCTGGGGCTTGGTTTTATGATCAGGGCAGAAACCATCTTCTGTCAGATCTCTTGGTGAAACAAAACACTCACATCCTGTACAGTATAATCCTGTATAAGAGGCTTTATATATATCTCCTTTATTTAAAAGGGTTTTGAATATATGCTTAACAACTTTTTTATGATCTTCTTCTGTAGTCCTGATAAATCTATCATAAGATATGTCAATTAATTTCCAGGTTTCTTTAAACTTTGCAGCAATTGAATCGCAAAATTCTTGAGGAGTCATGCCTTTGCTTGCAGCTGTTCTTTCTATCTTAATTCCGTGCTCATCAGTGCCGGTTAAAAAGAATACATTAATATCTCTTTGTCTAAAATGCCTTGCGATAACATCTGCTGCAATTTTTTCATAAGCATGGCCTATATGCGGAGGTGCATTTACATAATCTATAGCTGTAGTAATATAAAATTTATCCATAAATTAACCCTTTTTTCCTATTTAAGATGATTTTTGATATATACTAGTAAACGTAAAGTGGGTATTTGTTATAAACATTGTTTTTTACCATTATTGAACTACTTACCCACCTGAAATAGATTGAATCCAGTTTATTATAGCAAAAATATAGTTTTTATATAGAGTGAAAGGAAAAAGAAATGGTTACCCGAAAAGATAATCGTAAAGCAGATCAATTAAGACCTATCAAGTTTACAAGAGGTTTTACAAAGTATGCGGATGGCTCTGTACTAGTCGAATTTGGTGATACAAAAGTGATTACGACTGCAATAATAGAAGATAGAGTCCCTCGTTTTCTTGTGGATTCAGGTAAAGGCTGGCTGACAGCTGAATATGCACTTCTTCCCGGTTCTGCTCAATCAAGAATAATCAGGGACAGAGGCACTACGCTTTCTGGTAGAACTCAGGAAATCCAGAGGTTAATAGGAAGAAGTCTTAGAGCAGCTGTAGACCTTTCTGCAATTGGCGAAAGAACTATTACAATAGATGCAGATGTTATTCAAGCTGATGGCGGCACAAGAACAGCAAGCATTTCCGGTGCTTATATAGCTCTATACGATGCTCTACTTAAATTAAAAAAGCAAGGAAAAATTAAAGAAATCCCTATAATAGATCAAGTTGCAGCAATAAGCCTTGGAGTTGTAAAGAGCAAATTCCTTCTTGATCTTGACTATAACGAAGATTCAAATGCTGATGTTGATGCAAATATAATTATGACTGCATCTGGTAAGATTATTGAATTCCAGATAACCAGCGAAAAAGAAGCTTTTGATAAAAATGAACTTATTAAGTTCGTAGAACTCGGTGAAAAAGGTATAAAAGAGATTATTGAGCTACAAAATCAGGCTTTAGGATTATAGTAGAACAGTAGGGCCAAATGTCATCCTGAAGCATAAAGCTTGGAATTAATACTTTAATAGTGGGTGTTCAGGATCTATCCGGCTTTTTGAATAAACTAAATATCGTGTTACAATTGAAAAATGAGTAAAGATTACTATATTTACATATTAACAAACTATAACCAAACGTCTTTTTATATTGGTTTTACAAATGATCTAATAAGACGTATTTATGAGCATAAAGAGAAGTTTATTAAAGGATATTCTCAAAAATATCATCTTACAAAACTTGTATATTATGAAATAATTTCATCAGTTGAAGAAGCAATTTTAAGAGAGAAAAAGTTAAAAAACTGGCACAGGGAATGGAAAATCAATCTGATAAAAAAGTTTAATCCTGAATTTAAAGATCTTTATGAGGAATTAATCCAAAAATAATTTGATTTTTATCAATGATGAACAGATCCTGAACATACACGACAATTATAATAAGACAGGTAAAATGCTTCAGGATGACAGTGTAATATCTATACCCACTAAAATTGTCGCCACATGGTCACTATTTTCCATGATATACTGAAAAATAACCCTCTTATCATCCTGAGCGCATCAAAGGATGTCAAAAAACAAAATTCCAAAGAGATTATTATGAATACTGCAAAAAGGCAAATAAAAAAGGTGCAAAAGGGTTGCAAAAATCGAGAAATTTTATGAGTATAAAAAGCGAGAAAAAGATATGGAATTAAGAGCACCAAAAGGAACAAAAGATATACTCCCTCCAGAATCTGAAATTTGGCAGTATATGGAGGATAAAGCCAGATATATTTTTGATAAATCAAATTATAAAGAGATAAGAACACCTATTTTTGAAGCTACAGAATTATTTGCAAGGGGTGTAGGCACCTCTACAGATATTGTAAATAAGGAAATGTACACTTTTATTCAAAAAGAAAGAAGCCTGACCCTTAGACCTGAAAACACCGCAGGAGTTTCAAGAGCTTATATCGAGCACGGCATGCATAAACTTCCTGCTCCTGTAAAATTATGGTATAAAGGGCCAATGTTCAGGTATGAAAGACCTCAAGCCGGCAGGCAAAGACAGTTTCATCAAGTGGGAGTAGAAGTTTTTGGAATAGCAAATGCCAGTGCCGATGCTGAGGTGATTCAGCTTGCTATGTGGTATCTTGAGGAACTTGGGATTTCCAATTTATCCCTTGAGATTAATAATATAGGCTGCCCGAAGTGCAGAGATGAGCATAAAGAAAATATCAAAGAAGCTGTAAAAGAGATATTACCTGAATTTTGTGAGGATTGCCAGGTCAGGTTCGTTCGTAACCCTCTAAGAATGCTGGATTGTAAAAATGAAGAATGCAAAGATATCCTACATTCTGAGGTTATTGATGAAATTATAAAAGCAGATTATGTGTGTGATGAATGTTCAGAGCATTTTTCAGAACTGCAGGAATATCTAAAGGCTTTAAATATAGATTATAAAGTTAATAAATTACTTGTAAGAGGCCTGGATTACTATAATAGAACAGTATTTGAAATTACCAGCACAAATCTTGGAGCTCAAAATGCTGTATGTGGCGGTGGAAGATATGATCCTCTTGTTGAAATGATAGGTGGTCAATATACTCCTGCTGTTGGCTGGGCAATGGGCATGGAAAGATTAATGAGTCTTATGCCATCAATAGAGCCTAAGAAAATTCATCTATTTATTGTATCAAATAACACTAAAGAAGCTTTAAAACTCGCTGAAGAACTCAGAAAAAAAGGTATAATTACTGAATTTGATATGGCTAACAGGAAATTCGGCAAACAATTAGAAAAAGCTTCCAAATCAGGTGCACAATTTGCACTTATATTAGGCGAAGATGAGTTAAATACAGGAACTATAACAGTTAAAAATCTGGAAACCGGTGAGCAGGAAAAGCTGGAAAAAGAACTTGCACTGCAAAAAATAAACTTATTTTATAACCTATAAAAAAGAGGCTCTTATTGAGCCTCTTTTTATTCTTTAAAGATATTTTTAACAATAGTTATTTTTTTATTTTTATCATTTTCTTTCGAATTATCTTTTTTTATTACGCTTACTACATTAAGCATAGCAAGAGAATTCAGAGATGCCCTTAGTTGTGCACTTCTGTCTACGAATTCAGGCTTTTTCTGCTTATTCTCGTCTTCTTTATCTTTTTCTTCAGGTCTTGAATACTGTTCTTTTGAATTTTTTTGATTTGGAGTATTCGTAACACTGCTATCAGCACTGTTAAAGCTTATATACGGCCTTGAAAAACCTGATGCACCACTGTCAGGCATTTAAACAGTCTCCTAATATCCTCTAATATTTTAATTTGTCTAAAATATTATATAACTTGTTGAGTATTTTTATAACCCCTAATTTATGGATTTATTCCAACATGCTTAAAAACCTACTTTTTTAAAAGTTGATAGGAGAAAGCACCTCAAAAGCAAAATTCTTAAAGAATTGTAATATTTAATCTTTAATTGAGCAATAAATTATTCTTATCTATTTTATATATATGTTAAAGACTAATTTTAAGACAAAGGAAAGATATAAAGATGACTCAAGTAAGTTTTCAGGGCGCTATAGATGATCTTCGCTTAAAATATAGATTATTCAAATATAGTCATTCATTTGCACCAACAGGTAAAATTTGTAATGTAGAAGAAGTTGGTGCAAAAAATGATAGAGCTTTAAATAATCTCTCAAATGCAATTGATGCTTTTGTTAAATCAACGCCAACTCCTGCAGAGAAAGATATTGCCCGAGACACTATTAAATATTTACAAGAGAAGCTATTTTTTCCAGAAAAGTACTTAAAAGAATGGGCTTCAAAAGGAGATAAAAAAGCTAAAATCCAAATCAAGATTCTAGATGATTTAAGAAAATTTATCGAAAAATAAATTAAAGGTTAATTTTAAGGAGCAAATAAAAAATTCTTACGTATTTTATTCAAAGGGTAAATTTTCTCCGTCGCTGTTCAAACTCTCCGAGTTTTCAAGGCTCCTACCAAAACATCCCCTTTTGAGATTTTGTATAAGAATTTTTTGTTTGCTCCTTATCAGGTATTTAAATATAAATATCCCTTTTTCCTTGTTCAACTTCGGTTAACTGGCATATTATTTTTTCTCTTATTTTTTCATCAGGGATTTCTGTTAAATGTTGATTGATAAGTTGCTTGCCTGCTTCTTTAGTTTTATCACTTGCATAGTCTAAAAGGTATTCTTTAAAAGTCAAAAGGGCATTAGGCTGGCAGAATCTCTGGATTAGACCTGGTTTAGCATAATCCATAAAATCTTTCCCTACTCTTCCAAGTCTGTAACAACTGGTACAGAAGCTTGGAATATATCCGTGAGTTGATAATTCATAAATTACTTCATCAAGGCTTCTGGTATCTCCTACAGAAAATTGTTCTGTAGAATGCTTTTCTGTTTTATATCCACCAGGATTTGTCTTTGAACCGGCACTAATTTGAGATACACCAAGCTCAAGAAGTTCTCTTCTGAATTCAGCTCTTTCACGTGTAGATAGGATAATTCCTGTATATGGCACAGCCAGTCTTAAAACTGCAATAATTTTCTTAAAATCTTTATCATTTATCGCATTAGGAGGACTTTCTGAGAGAGCTGACCCTTGAGCAGGTTCTATTCTTGGAATAGATAATGTATGCGGGCCTGTTCCATATTTTTTATCTAAATATTCTGCATGCATAAGCATTGCAAGAACTTCAAATCTATAATCTGTTAATCCAAAGAGGGCTCCCATTCCTACATCATGAAGGCCAGCTTCCAGAGCTCTGTCCATAGTCTCTACTCGCCAGTCATAATTAGCTTTTAGTCCTGATGGGTGCATCATTTTGTATGTTTCTTTATGGTATGTTTCCTGAAAAGACTGATATGTTCCTATTCCAAAACTGCCTAATCGTTTAAATTCCTCGACACTTAATGGAGCAATGTTTATATTAATACGCCTGACTTCACCATTAAGTATCTTTTGCTCGTAAATCTTATTAATTATCCCTTCAATATAATCAAGATTGCACTTATGAATGTCCTCACCAGCCACTAACAGAATTCTTTTATGTCCCACATTTACAATTTCACGTACTTCCTGCAAAACCTCGTCAACTGTGAGAACTTTTCTTTGAATATTCTTATTATCTATTCTGAATCCACAATAAAGGCAATTGTTTGAACAATAATTACTTAAATAAAGTGGTGCAAACAGAACAATTCTTTTTCCGTATATCTTTTCTTTTACCGTTTTAGCAGCTTTAAATAGCTTCTCTAATAATTCATCGTCATTTACATTAAGTAAAAAAGCGGCTTCTTCGAGAGTTAAACCCTTTAAAGATAATGACTTATCAAGTATTTCATTAATCTTATCTTTAGTCGGCTTTGACTCTATTAACTCATTAATTTTATCTTCATCAATAAAAATTCTGTTAGTTATTTCCATATAATCACCTCTTAGTACGGATTCTTAATAATTTATTAGTGCTACAACGACTAATAGCTTTAAATTAAGTCTGTCTGTTTCAGTGGCTAAGCCACATTCTCAAGTCATCAATCATTCCAATAATACCACTTCATTTTGTGATAGCTAAGCCACTGTTTTGGGTCTTTGATTCTTTCAACAAGTACATAAATTTGTGCCTTTGGCACTCGTTAACTTAAGTTAGGTGATTTATATCACCAATAGTTTACAAATTAAATAAGGAAAATTCTCACAATTTAATTCATTAATATTTTACATAAAAAACTACCTAAATTAACCATAAAATCTTAATTTCTCATTAATAATCATATACTTTTAGACAATCAAGGAAAAAATTCACATTTAGTTAGCGTAAATACTGCAATAATCTTAAAAAATAAAACATGCCCCATGAAGTTATACTACAAATTTCGGAGTTGTATTAGGGATGTTTTTGTTTTATCACTATGACATATAGAATTATATATATGCTAAACTTAAAATAAAAAGTTAGTTTTTAGATTTAGAATAGCTAATAAATGGAGAAAAACATGTCAAAGTGCGGATGTCGCTGTAGTTGTGAATCTACAGCTAAGAGAGAAATACCCGAAGATCTTGCGAAAATTTTCGCAAATTATCCAACTAAAAAGAGGGAATACTTAATCCCCCTCCTGCAAGACGTTCAGGAAAAGTATGGATATTTAAGTAGTGATAATTTGCTCAATATAGCTGAGCATTTGAATCTTCCAGCAAGTAAGGTTTATGGTGTAGCTACATTTTATAACCAGTTTAGGTTAATACCTCTTGGTAAGCACATAATCCGTGTATGTAGAGGCACAGCTTGTCACGTAAAAGGTTCAAATCAAATTCTTGAGACATTTCAAACTGAATTAGGAATTCAGGCAGGAGAAACTACAAAAGACGGCCTATTTACCCTGGAAACCGTTGCCTGTCTTGGAGCATGTTCTATTGCCCCTGTGATAGTAATTGATGAAGAATTTTATGGAAGACTCGCTTCCAAAGAAGTTCCTGCGATACTTAAAAAGTTTAAAAAGTAAATTATTAGTTGGATCAAGAATTATTTAATATCTCTAAAGTTGAGAATATTGAGAAGGATTAAATTATGACAGATAAAGTGAGAATTTTAGTTGGCATGGGAACCTGCGGACTTGCTGCAGGGGCTCAGGCTGTTTATGATGCTGTAGTTGAGAATCTGAAAAGTTTAAATATTGAGGCAGATATAATTTCTACAGGATGTGTAGGATATTGCCAAAAAGAGGTTATCGTTGATATTCAGAAACCAGGCTTTCCTAAATTATCATATGGCGATGTTACTGCTAATAATGTAGAAGAACTATTAAAATCAGTTCTAGTTGATGGAAAAAATAATACCAGTTTAATCATTGGTAAATATAGGGCTGAAAATGAAGTTGATAAAGAAGATTTATCAGAAATCACTTATATCGATGAGTTACCGTTTTTCAAAAAACAAAGAAGATTAGTATTAAAAAATTGTGGACATATTAACCCTAAATCTATAGATGAATATTTAAATGTTGAAGGTTTTGAAGGATTAAAGAAAGCTTTTGCAGTAAAGTCTATAGATGTTATCAATGAAGTTAAAAAATCAGGCCTAAGAGGAAGAGGCGGCGGTGGATTCCCTACTGGCATGAAGTGGGAATTTGCTTACAACGCTCAAGGTGATAAAAAGTACATGGTATGTAATGCGGACGAAGGAGATCCGGGCGCATTTATGGACAGAAGCGTTCTTGAAGGTGATCCTTTTGCCCTTATAGAAGGCATGACAATCGCTGCTTATGCAATTGGCGCTAATTATGGATACATCTATGCAAGAGCTGAGTATCCTCTTGCAATTGAACATCTAGAATATGCTATTAAAATTGCTAAAGAAAAAAATCTTTTAGGTGAAAATATATTAGGTAGCGGTTTCAATTTTGATCTTAAGATTAAAAAAGGTGCTGGCGCATTTGTTTGTGGTGAAGAAACGGCTCTTATTGCTTCAATTGAAGGCAAAAGAGGCATGCCAAGACCAAGACCTCCGTTCCCTGCTGTCAAAGGATTATTTGGCTGTCCAACCGTAATTAATAACGTAGAAACATTAGCAAATATTCCTGGTATCTTAAGAAACAGTGGAGACTGGTTTGCAAGTGTTGGTACAGAAAAATCTAAAGGTACCAAAGTATTTGCTTTAACAGGAAAAATAAATAACACCGGTCTTGTTGAAGTTCCAATGGGCATAACATTAAGAGAAATTATTAATGATATAGGCGGTGGAATAACGAACAACAAGAAATATAAAGCTGTTCAGATTGGCGGCCCTTCAGGTGGCTGTATTCCAACTCAACATTTAGACATTAAAATTGACTACGAATCATTAAAAGAAGTCGGCGCAATGATGGGTTCAGGTGGACTTGTTGTAATGGATGAGACTACTTGTATGGTCGATGTTGCTAAATTCTTCCTTGAATTTATTACAAAAGAGTCCTGCGGTAAGTGTATTCCTTGCCGTGAAGGAACTATGAGAATGTATGAAATTCTAAAACGTATTACAACATCAAGAGAAAATCTTTCAGAAGAGGAAAACCTGGAGAGATTTAAAGGCGTTGTGTACTTAAACAGTCTTGCGGAAGTTATTAGAGATACATCACTTTGCGGACTTGGTCAAACTGCACCAAACCCTGTTTTAAGTACTTTAAAATACTTCAGAGATGAATATGATGCCCATATTTATGATAGAAAATGCCCTTCAGGCTATTGTAAGAGCTTGTTAACATACTCTATAGATACTGGGACCTGTATTGGTTGTGGTTTATGTAAGAGAAAGTGTTCAAGTGAAGCAATAGTTGGTGAACCTAAAAAAGCACACTATATAATCAGTGATAAATGTGCTAAATGCGATCAATGCAGACAGGCTTGTCCTGTAGGCGCTATAGTAGCTCAATAAATTGTGCTCAGAGATTTAAGATAAATTCATTTCAGAAGGAAATAAATTATGGAAAAGATAAAATTAATAATAAATGGACACGAAATCGAAGCTCTTAAGGGCAGTACTATTTTAGAAGCAGCTAAGTCTGCAGGAATTAATATTCCAACATTATGTTATTTAGCAAATGTTTCTGTAAGTGGCGCATGTAGAATGTGTGTTGTAGAAGTTGACGGAGCAAGAAATCTTGTTCCATCATGTGCATACCCGATTGCTGAAGGAATGAAAATTGAGACACATTCACCAAGAGTAGTTCAAGCAAGAAAAATTATTCTTGAACTCTTAATAGCTAATCATCCTAAAGACTGCTTAAAATGTGATAAAAGCGGTAACTGCCAATTACAAAGCTTAGCTGAAGAATACGAAATCAGAGATATTCCATTTACTGGAAAAGTAAGAACCAATTTACCTGATTTGGCATCTCCTTCAATTGAACGTGACCCTGATAAATGTATTCTTTGTGGAAAATGCGTAAAAGTTTGTGAGGAAATACAGGCTGTAAATGCCATTGATTTCTCAAGACGTGGATTTGATACAATTGTCACTCCAGCTTTTAACCGCAGCATGCACGAAGCTGTTTGTGTAAACTGCGGGCAATGCATAATGGTATGCCCAACAGGCGCTCTTAGAGAAAAAAGTAATATTAATGTAGTTAAAGAAGCATTAAATGATCCTGAAAAATATGTTGTAGTTCAAACAGCTCCAGCAATAAGAGTTACAATAGGTGAAGCTATGGGAATGGACCCAGGTGCAATATCAACAGGCAGAATGGTAACAAGCTTAAAGAGATTAGGTTTTGATAAAGTATTTGATACTGACCTGGCAGCTGACTTAACTATTATGGAAGAAGGCAGCGAATTAGTTCATAGAATCACAAATAGTGGAGTTCTCCCGATGATGACTTCTTGCTCACCAGGCTGGATTAAATTCATTGAGCACTTCTATCCATCATTAATTCCAAATTTATCAAGCTGTAAATCTCCACATCAAATGCTTGGAGCAACAATTAAAAGTTATTATGCTAAAAAACAAGGTCTTGATCCTAAAAGCATATATGTAGTATCAATAATGCCTTGTACAGCCAAGAAATTTGAGTCTCAAAGATCTGAAATGGAAGTAGAGGGATTCGCTGATGTAGATGCGGTTCTTACAACAAGAGAATTAGTGAAAATGCTCAAATCTTCAGGTATAGATTTTTCAAGCCTTGAAGAAGCAGAATTTGACAATCCTCTTGGAACTGCTTCAGGTGCAGGTGATATATTTGCTTCATCAGGCGGTGTAATGGAAGCTGCTTTAAGGTCAGCTTACTTCCTAATTACAGGTGAAGAACTTGAAAATATAGATTTCCATGCCGTAAGAGGTGTTGAAGGAATGAAAGAAGCAACAATTCCTGTTAAAGGCATGGACGTTAAAATTGCTGTAATTAATTCTCTTGGTCAAGCAAGAAAATTAATGGATAAAATAGAAAAAGGTGAAGTTGATTACCACTTTATAGAAGTTATGACCTGCCCTGGCGGATGTATCGCTGGAGGTGGTCAACCATTAAATACTGATATAGAGAGAATTAAAGCAAGATTAAAGAGCATATATGCAATAGATGCTAACAAAAAACTCAGATTGTCACATCATAATCCTGATGTACAGCAATTATACAAAGAATTTTTCCAAAAACCCCTCAGCGAAGTTTCGCATAAATACCTACATACCCATTATAAGGAAAGATCAGGGGTTTAATAATTTAGGAAAAATTGTAATAAATTAGGATAAGGATTAATAAAAATGGAAAAAAATATACTTTTAGTTGATAGTGATGAAGAACTACTTAGTGCTCATAAAGAAGCTTTAGAAGCTGACGGGTTTAATATAATTTCTGCAACAAGCACTAAAGATGCTCTTGATAAATTAAACGAATTAAAGCCAGACCTTATTCTTACTGAGATCATGCTTGAATATAAAGATGCAGGTTTTTCTCTTTGTTACCATGCAAAGAAAAAATATCCTGATGTTCCTGTAATTATTCTTTCTGATGTAGTAAGAAAAACAGGAATCACCTTTAATCTTGGATCAAAAGAAGAAAAAGACTGGATTAAAGCAGATGAATTCATTCATAAACCAGTTAATAAGAATAGTCTTGTTTGCAGAATAAAAAGACTGATTAAAAATAAAGAAACAGCTAGTGCTCTGACCAATTAATTAGAGTATAATCTGTAATTTAAACAACTAAAGAAACTCTTATCATATGATAAGAGTTTCTTTGTATTCTATATTAAGGAGGAAATAAAAAATATTTACTATGTCATGCCGGACTTGTTCCGGCATCTATCAAAGTTCGCTTTAAGCTTATAAATAGGTTAGATCCCGGGTCAAGCCCGGGATGACATTTCCACTATTTTATAATTTTGTGTAAAAATTTTTTATTGCGTCCTTAATCAGATTTTTCAGCTTGTTTTAATAGATTACATTCCTGATCTCTATAAATTCTGGTTCTTAAAGTAACTTCTTCAAAATCGATTTCATGAGCATCAAAATCAGGCCCTTCTACACACGCAAATTTTACCTTACCACCGACAGTTACTCTGCAAGCTCCACACATGCCGGTACCATCAACCATAATAGGATTCATACTTGCTACAGTATAAATTTTATCAGGCCTGGTAAGATCAGCTACTGCTTTCATCATTGGCATTGGTCCCACTGTCATAACATGATCAATCTTTTCTTTTTGCATTAATTCTTTAAGAACGTTAGTTACAAATCCTTGTTTACCTAAACTTCCATCATCTGTGGTTATTAAAAGCTCATCACAAGCACTTTTCATTTTATCCTGCCAGAAAATAAGCTCAGCTTTTCTTGCTCCCATAATAATATAAACTTTATTACCTGCTTCTTTAAAAGCTTTAGCAATTAAATAGCAAGGAGCTGCACCATATCCACCCGCTACACAAACAACTGTGCCAAATTTTTTGATTTCAGTCGGAACTCCAAGCGGCCCGGCTAAATCTTGTATTTCATCACCTTCATTTAATTTAGCCAACTTTTTAGTAGTATAACCAACGGCCATAAAAACTATAGTTAACTCATTTGTTTCTTTATTAACATCCGCAATGGTTAGAGGAATTCTCTCTCCATTTTCATCTACTCTTAAAATAACAAACTGACCGGCTTGTCCTCTTCTTGTAACGTAAGGAGCATCAATAACCAGTTCATATAAATCAGAACTCAATTCCTTTTTTGATAGAATTTTATATCCCACTTGTAACTCCAATTAATGATTTAACTTTTACCCATTCATAATACAATTAAACAGTATTAAATAGCAAGTTTGTTGCTTGTAAAATAATCCCCATGATATTATACAAGCTAAATCTAATTAAGGTCCAATTATATAGCACATTAACCCTGCTTTTAAATAAAATGGCTTAAAAAAATAGGGCCGAAAATTTCATAAATTAACAACCCTATCTAATTCAATAACAAAATTAGATTTAATTAAATTTTTAAATTATTTATTCTTAAGTAATTAATTAATTCTTTGGAACATATAGCCAACGCCACGAGCTGTTAAAATCAATTCAGGGTTAGCAGGATCAACTTCAAGTTTTGATCTTAATCTGCTGATGTGAACATCAACAACTCTGGTATCGATTCTATGATCTGCAGGGTATGACCATACATATTGAAGAATTTCATTTCTAGAGAATGCTTGGCCTGAATTGCTTACTAATAATTCAAGTAAACTGAATTCCATTCCGGTAAGTCTGATACGTTCATTCTTACGGAACACCTGACGTCTACTTGTATCAATTCTAATATTACCGGTGGTAATAACATTTTTAGTAACTTTACCAACACCGACAGCTTCTCTTTGATTTGTTCTTCTTAATACAGCTTTTACACGTGCTTCGAGTTCTTTAGGACTAAAAGGTTTGATGACATAATCATCTGCTCCAAGTTCTAACCCTGTAATACGCTCTGATACATCTCCTAGAGCAGTAAGAACAATTATAGGAGTCTCGGAAGTTTTTCTGATTTCTCTGACAACCCCATATCCATCTAGTTTAGGCATCATAACATCTAGGATGATAAGGTCAGGGTTAAACTTAGAAAAAGCGTCAAGAGCTTCTTCCCCATCAGCTGCGGTTAAAACTTCATAACCTACCATTTTTAATCTTGTTTCTAGGATTCTACGAATACTAGCTTCATCATCTACTACTAAAACCTTTTCACGATCCTGGTTTTCATTTTGCATTTCCACGTTTTGCGTCATTTTACTTTGCCCTTACTAATCTTATTATGTGCCACTGTAAAATTATAATTAACTTATTCATTATCTATATAAAGGTTAGATAAAAATATTTTTATCTAATATAGATGTATTCTAGCATAAAAGCTTATTGAGACAATGTATGTGAGGGATATTAATTTATTTATTTAGTTTTACTGATTTAAATTTATATTATCACATTATTAACTTTTTTATCAAAAATTTTATTTTTTAACTTTGATAAGTAGTCTATTAAGAGGGATAAAAAAATTTTATCATAATATCTAAATTGCTATAAAAATAATAAAATCAAATAACCTGGTTGGATATTGACTTATATGATTTTTATAAGCCTAAACAATCGAAAAAGTAGCTTATTAATATTAATATCTAGCGAAATAGTTGTTATTAGTGCAATAAAAAAATAAAATTATTAAAAATCTTAATATTATTGACTTGCATCAATAAATCAATATAAAAACGATAAAAAATTATTAAAAATATTTATTACTGGAATATTTTATAAGGAAAAATATATCGAATTAGAGACAAATTGAGGATATTAAGGACGCAATAAAAAATAATTACGCATTTTTTATTGCTCGATTATTTGCTGGTTATAAGAAGTGCCAAAGGCACATATATTAAGTACACGTTGAAATAGTTAAGTACTTTAATAGTGTGACTGAGTCACCTACAAAAATACCTATTGGAATGAGCTTGTAATTTCAAAAACTCGTCGTT
>Ga0154603_1135_pt1 | contig 20337 bp, 19 predicted proteins | sample RifGroF2_FD_116032 | JGI IMG/M metagenome (GOLD analysis project Ga0154603, IMG submission 116032) | Candidatus Melainabacteria bacterium GWF2_32_7 | reverse complement strand
CACTATCTCCATAAGTGAAAAAATATATAAAACTACCGCTAGGAAGAATTGCTGATGAAACACTGGCTACAGAACTATCCCAACCTTGTCTATTGTTATTTTCATACCATATATATTTTACTCCTGAGATATTTCTCCAAAGATCTTTCTTTATAAACTGCATTACATTTTCATAGCTGGCTCTCATTGTTACATCTGAAGTAAAATCAATCTCTGCATAATTGGTTTGAATAATTGTAGTAGCATTAGAAATTTCAGCAAAAACTTTTCGCCATCTCGTAATTAATTCAGTGTCACTAACTCTGTTTAATAAAGCTGGAATAGTCATAGAAGATATAATTCCAACTATGGTAAGAGTAAGTAATATTTCTGCAAGAGTAAATGCTTTTCTATTTAATTCGTTCATACATTCTTAACACAATCCAATAAAATTAATTATACATTGTCTTGCACAGTAGTTGTAGTTAGTTAGGTCAAAATTTTGACCTAACCTACAATTTAGTTACTTATGATTCATTGTATTTTTTATTAGGGGTTTTAAGTTTTATAAGATCGGAGGATAAATTAGCTTATTGCACGACAAACTGTTTTATTGCCAAAAAATTAATACTCTTTTTGCTAATGTCATTTTGTTTTAAATCAGGAATTATATAAAAAGATAATATCAATGGTTATACGCTAAATGAGACCAAAAAAGCGTTATGAAAGAGTCTAATCTAAAAAAGCAGCATACAAAACAGGCTATTAAAGAACGATTAACTCTATCTAAAGGACACAGCTATTTAGGTGATTCTATATTAGGAGCAATGGATGGAACAGTTACTACGTTTGCTATTGTGTCAGGTGCTACAGGAGCAGGGTTTAGGCCTGAAATAGCTATTATATTAGGTCTTGCAAATTTATTTGCTGATGGGTTTAGTATGGCTGCCAGTAATTTCTTGAAGACAAAATCAGATAAAGGAGTTATTGAAAAAGCAAGACGAACTGAAGAACAGCATATTAAGCAAATGCCTGAAGGAGAACGTGAAGAAGTACGACAAATCTTTCGTAAAAAGGGATTTGAAGGAGAAACATTAGAAGAAATTGTTAGTGTTATAACACAGGACCGGCAACGTTGGGTTAATACCATGCTTACTGAAGAATTAGGCCTAACATTGGAAACACCTAAACCTGTTTCAGCAGCATTATTCACTTTTTTATCATTTTGTATAGTTGGCTTTATACCTCTATTACCATTCTTAACTATGACTTATATAGAAGGCTATAACGTATTTCTTGTAAGCAGTTTATTAACTGCACTCAGTTTTTTCACTATTGGTATAACTAAAGGAGCTATTTTAAAACAAAACAAATTTCAATCAGGCTTAGAGACATTATTTATTGGGATAGGAGCAGCTTCTTTGGCTTATATAATCGGTTTATTAACAAAAGGAATCACTATATAACTTCAATTGCAGGTTAATTTTATTAAAAAATTCTCAAAGCAGCTACCCATTTGAGAATTTTTTAATTTGTTAAGTCAAGAAAGGAGAACTATATGCCAAAATCTAAAGGTCAGCAATTTCCTCCTCAACATCAAGAACAACAACCCGGTAAAACTGAAGAAATGAATCCTAAACCTATACATGAACGTGAAGAAGGCGTAGGATGTGGAAAACTGAAAAATAAAGTTGCTTTAATAACAGGCGGTGACAGTGGTATTGGTCGTGCTGTCGCTATTGCCTTTGCACAGGAAGGAGCTGACGTAAGTATTATTTATTATAATGAACATAAAGATGCTGAAGACACAAAGAAAAGGGTTGAACAAAAGGGTAGACGCTGTATTACGATAAGCGGTGATGTTGGTGATGAGAAATTTTGCTTGGATGCTATTGAAAAAACGGTTGACGAGCTGGGAAAACTGGATATTCTTATTAATAATTTCCGGTGAACAGCATCCTCAATCAAGTATAGAAGATATCAGTAATGAGCAACTGGAAAGAACGTTTAAACTAAGGACAGCGTAAAAAATACTTATGGATTTTGATGAAAAAATGCGAAGCGGGAGTGAAATTTTCGGGAAGAGCAGCTTCGCTGGTCTGGACCGAAAACAAAACTCATTCTATCTTTGGTTATTTTTGTAGGTGACTCAGTCATACTATTAAAGTCTTTAACTATTTCAACCTTATATATGTGCCTTTGGCACTTCTTATAACCAGCAAATAATCGAGCAATAAAAAATGCGTAAGTATTTTTTATTGCGTCCTTAATATTTTTAGCATGACCTAGAAATCTCTATTAATATTGAATTATCTAGAGAGATTGTCTGAAAGATGACAGTTTCTCTAGATAATTCAATTCTCAACAAGGTTTTAGCTATGCACTAAAATTCAGTATTAAAAATATGGCTGTATAACTATATAGGTGATCATAAAAAACAAACTTCAGGAGCTCAATTTATTTAGTATCGATTAATTTGACTACAAAATGACAAGTTGTTTTTTATATCACTATTTTGTGTTGTTGCATTAGCGTCTAAGTTTTTTGGTTTTTCTCAGGTAAATATATTTAATTATATATGGGAATAAAGTGATTTGTGCTAGAAAACCGGATAAAGTAAAAATTCTTTGCATATCAATATTTTTTGCAATTATATCGTTGAAATGATTTAATTCTTCTATTGTATTTTCTGCTGTATAAAAAGGAACTGGCTTATCAGTTAGCCAATAATTATCATCAATCATTCCAGCAGCTTTTGCTTTTTCATAAATCTCTGTTCCAGGATAAACCCAAAGAATAGGAAAACCACCTAAACGTATATACCTAATCTTTTGAAGTTTTTGTATAAATTGACAAGTTTCTTTAACAGTATTAATATCCTCACCTGGAAGTCCTGTTATCATAAATAATTGAACGTTTAAACAGGAATTAGAAAATAATTTAATAGCATTAATTGCATCTTCTTTGGTTATTCCTTTATGTGTTTGTCTCAGTACTCTACTTGATCCACTTTCTAGACCTAACAATACTCTTGTAAATCCGGCTTTTTCAAGTGCTGCAATAAGTTCTTTTGATATCGGTTTAATCCTTCCACTACAGGAAAAATTCAATTTAATTTTACGTCTGATAATTTCTTCACAAATTTTTATTGCTCTTTGATTGTCCATGAAAAAAGTATCATCGTGAATACATATATCTCTCATCTTTGGAAATTTTTTATGTAAATATTCTATCTCATCAACAACATTATCAACGGATCTATATCTAATCCTTCTCTTTGAAACATTATCAAGACAGCAAAAACTACATTTAAATGGACAGCCTCTGGCTGTTATGATACTGCCTATTCGTCTGTTTTGATCAAAAAATGCCTCATGCTTAGGAAAAGGAAGTATATCAAGATTTTCAATTAATTCTCTATCTTTAGTCTTAATAACTCCATTATTATGAAAGGCAATTCCATCTACATTTTCAAGATTAGTATTGTTATTAATAAGTTTTTCTGCAAGTTCAGAAAAAGTAATTTCCCCTTCGCCTATTACTACAGTCAAGAATGGATACCTTTCAAGCAATTGCTGATACATCAATGTTGAATGTATTCCCCCAAGTACAATATGTATATCAGGATATTTCTCATGAATACTTTCTATTAATCTATATGTACTTACTCTATTATTGGTGATTACCTGAAAACCTATCATGTTTGGTTTATATTCATCAATTGTTTGAATAGTTCGCTCATAACAATCTTTAAAGGGATATCCGTTCAAAAATAATGTTTGAACGTTGTAATCACAATGTTCAAGATATGAATGTAAATAGCCTAAACCTAATGGGTAAAACATGTCTGCATGCGTTAGAATCCTGGTTTCATCTTCAAAACTACTGGAAACCAGTAATATCCTACCCTTCATATCAAAATCTCCTTTTTATTTGAAAAAATCCAGCAAATAAATATCTGCAAATATCAATCATATTATATTTTACACAATTATACTTGCTTAAGCTTAGGGCAAATGATTTATTTTTTATTATAAATTTATTCCAGCTAAAATAAGTAAATCCTTTAAATTCCCATAATATTTCTGCTCTATAAGTTCAGTAAATCTTGCATAAACCATAGGGGCAAGTTCTTGTACTTTGGTTTTATTGATAAAAAGCCCTTCAATAAATCTGGCAAATAATTCTGTAGGCTTTTTGTAGTAATTCTCTGCTTTATTTTTTAAACGATAAAGCCTTTTATATTCACGTTCTCTGCTTTTAAGCTTGATATAAACTCTTAAAGACTCAGGCATTTGAGAGAAGTCTTTATCCAGGCTTTTAATGCTGTAAAAATCTTCTTTTCCTAGAATAGGCTGAGAAATTCGGACATTATCATACTGCAATAAATATCTTGCAGGAGATTTATGCTTTTTAAAGAAGCTATTTATAGGAGTAAAAATACCTGTTCTTTTAAATTCAGGATATTCCTTTTTTATCAGGTGCTCAAAATCTCTTATTTCTTTCTTAATTTCTGCTTTTCTCAATAAAAACTTCTCAAATAAAGAATTTTCGTCTACAAAATTGGTAACTTTCATCAATTCTTGTTGAAATATAAGTGTTTCAGATGTTTTAAACAGTTTTTCGAGCGTGCCACCTTTGTAAAAAGATTCTCTTTCTAAATCATAATGGATTTTATGGGCATATTCGTGGGCTAGCACATTTAGTCTCTTTTCTTTAGCTACTCTTTTTGAGACATCAATTCTATTTTTGAAGCATATGCCTAAATTACCTCGAGCTTTAGTATTTGTTTTTACGGTGATTCCCTGTGCTCTTAAAAACTTAATAAATTCCTGCTCAGTAAATTTTAATTTAGGAACATCGAGAAGATTTAGACTCATTTCTTACTTAATTCCTTTAGTTTCTTTCTGAATCCATTTAAGGTAATCCTTATGCCCTTTTTTAATAGGCAGCATTATTACCTCTGGTAATTCATAAGAATGTAAATCAATGACTCGCTGCTTTATAGTCTTAAAAAGACATCTTCTGGTTTTTATTATCAATAAATATTCTTCATCTTCATTTATTTTTTCTTGCCAGCTATATACCGAAATAATCTTAGGAATTATGTTTACACAAGCAGCAAGCTTATCTTCAACTAGTGAATGAGCTATTTTTTTAGATTCTTCAAGGCTTGAAGACGTGACTAATATTACACCATATTTCATTTTAAATCTCCTTACCTAGCTCCCCTGTCTAGTTATAGTCCAGAAAATTTACTTCTATGCTAAATAATACAAAACACTTATAATAATTCTACTAACATTTAAGAAAGTTTAAAACTGTTAAAAAATTAAAAACTTAAATGATTTTATAATCAAATTATTTTACAATAAAGAATTAAGCAATTTTAATTATGGGCAAACTTTTAATTAATAGACTAAAATATTATAATAACTAGCGCAACCTTCAATTTAACTAAAGCAAGACATGGGGACAAGAAATCAAAATGGCAACAGCAAGTAGAAAAAATGTTATATTAAGCTTAATTTTAACCCTATTTATGTTAAACAGCACATCACTTGCAAGCTTCTCTCAAGAAGAAGAGGAACCTCAGTTTACTCAGGCTACTGAAATTGCTCCCCAAAAGTTAAATAACCTGCAAAGTAGAACTTATGATGAAGGTATTACTGTTAAAGAGATTGAAATTAAGGGCAATAATCTTGTAAAAACTGAGGATATTTTAAGTAAATTAGCAATAAAACAAGGTTCAAAGTTTGATAGAAACTTAATACAAAAAGATCTTAAAAGCATATATGATATGGGATACTTTACAGAAAGATTAAAAGCAATCCCAGAGCCTTCTTCAACAGGAATTAAGCTTAGAATTGAAGTGGAAGAAAATGCTCCTGTAACAGGATTTAACATTACAGGAAATGATGTTATTTCTACTGAAAATCTTGCAAAGATATTCAATAGCCAAACAGGACTGCCTCAAAATATTGCTGAATTAAATAAAGCCGTTGAAAACATTGAGAACCTTTATACAGAAAAAGGTTATATTCTTGCCCGAGTAAAAAGAATTACAGATGATCCTGATGGAATGATCAATATTGATATAAATGAAGGCGTTATTGACGGTATTAAAATCTCAGGAAATACCAAAACCAAAGATTTTGTAATCAAGAGAAACATGATTATGGCCTCAGGAATGGTCTATAATGAAAATTTACTAAAACAAGATTTGTCCAGAATTTTTGCTACTCAGGCATTTTCTGATATCAGAAGAGTTCTTTCTGCCTCTCCTGATGACCCTAATAAATACAGATTAACCGTAGAAGTTGATGAAAAAAGAACAGGGTCTATCTCTCTTGGTGGAGGTATCGATACTGGAACAGGACTATTTGGCTCTTTAGGATATATGGATAATAACTTTAGAGGATTAGGACAACAATTATCTACTAACTTTATGGCAGGTAGTGGTATTGTCTTAAGAGATCAGGATACTATCAGAAGAGCTAACCTCCAATTTGAAGCAAATTTTGTTGAACCAAGACTCAAACAAACTTTGAATTCGCTTGAAGTTTCTGCATTTGGTAGAGAATTTGCGAGTTATCAGGTTCCACTTGGAATTGAAAGAAGAATCGGTACTGAAGTAGAATTAGCAAGACCAATAAAGAGAGTTCCTCACCTTGCAGGAAGTGTATCTCTTGGTGTAGAAAATGTAGATGTTCGAGAAGGTGATAACCAAAGAATAACAAATGCTTTTGCTGAAAAAGGTATTGATATTAGAAGAAGAGCTGAGCAATTAGAAGGCGGTACTTTTATATCTTTAGGACCTTCCCTGATTTATGATACTCGTAATAGTTTCATTAACCCTACAGAAGGCTGGTATGCTTCCGGATCATTTAAAGAATCCTTTATGTTAAGTGGCGATGCTGGCTCTTTTGGAAAAGCTACTGCAACTGTTAGAAGATTTTATCCTATAGGCGATAAATCAACATTTACAGTAGGTGGTAAAGTTGGCACACAAGTAATAGGCTCTCTTCCGGAATTTGCGTCATTCAGATTAGGTGGTGCAACTACAGTTAGAGGATTTAGAGAAGGTGATGTAGGTAATGGAAAAGGCTTTATGCTGGCAACTGCTGAATTCAGAACCCCAATACCATTCGTAGCTCAAATAACTGATATTAGTTTCTTTAGAGATATGAGAGCAGCATTATTTATGGATGCAGGTACTGTGTTTAGAGAAACTCTTACAAATGATTTATTTAATAGACCCGGATATGGAATTTCAGCCGGTGCCGGTTTAAGAGTAAATATTCCTGGACTTGGCCCAATCAGAGTTGATTATGGCTACCCTCTCACTTTTGTAGGCTCAGGAAACAAAAGAGGAAGGTTTACTTTTGGCTTTGGAGAAAGATATTAATTATCTTCTGGATTTATACAACTTCAAGGTATATAATAAATCTAACTTGATATTTTGCTGATAAAAGAGAATTTATAATAATTTATACTAACCAGGTATGAAAGGAGATTTTAAGATGAGAGTTTTCAAAAAGTTTTTAACCATGTTAGCTGTTGTAAGTGTAATCGGATTTTCCGGATTAGCTTCTTATGCTGAAGTTGCAATAGTTGATCTTGACAAAGTTATAAGTAATTACTCAAAAGCACAAGATGTTTCTGCAGACTTAAAAGTTAAGGAAGCAGAATTACAGAAATTCCTTGCTGATGCTCAAAAGCAGTTAAAAAATGCAAATTCACCTGTAGAAAAGAAAAATCTGGAAGATAGATTAACTAATGAATTTAAAACAAAAGCTGATGGTTTCAGAGAATTACAAATAAAAGAATGGAAAGAAATTGAAGATAGCGTATTTAGCGCCATAGACAAAGCAGCTAAAAGCAAAAAACTGGACCTAGTATTAAATAAATCAAGTGTACTTCAAGGTGGAGTAGATATAACTGATCAAATAATCAACCTTCTTAACAAGAAGTAAATTGATCTTAAATACTAAATTTAATGCTTAGTCAAAGTGACTCGTTAAACGAGTCACTTTGACTGTTAATCTCTATTTATCTTAAAATAAAGAAGGAAAACTTTTATATAGGAATTATTAACCATGGAATCAAATGTTAGAACTATTGAATGGCATAAAAATCACGTTAAGCTAATTGATCAGACTAAATTACCATATGAATTTGAAATAGCAGAGGTAAAAAGCTCCCAGGATATGGGTATAGCTATTAAAGATATGCTTGTAAGGGGTGCACCAGCTATTGGAGTCGCTGGGGCTTTTGGTATTGCACTTGGAGCTATGGAGTTATCTCATATTAATAATAAAGGTGATTTTATTCAAGGGTTGGAAAAGATTGGAGAATACTTAAAATCCACACGTCCAACAGCAGTAAATTTAATGTGGGCTGTAGATAGACAGCTTAATTTTGCTAAAACATTGAATTCAGAAAATATTAACTTTATCGTAAGTGCCTTAATAGAAAATGCTATAAAAATACACGATGAAGATATAGAAATCAATAAGAAAATCGGTAAAAATGGAGCAGAATTAGTACCTGAAGGCGCTACAATTCTTACTCATTGTAATGCCGGAGCTTTAGCTACAGCAGGATATGGTACTGCCCTTGGTGTAGTTCGTGCTGCTTATGAAAAAGACCCAACTATTCGTGTTTTTGCAGATGAAACCAGACCACGCCAACAAGGCGCAAAACTTACCACCTGGGAATTAATAATGGATAATATTCCTGTTACTCTAATCACAGATGGAATGTGTGGTTTCTTTATGTCAAAGGATATGATTGACTTTGTTGTGGTTGGTGCAGATAGAATTGCTGCAAATGGAGATACCGCAAATAAAATAGGAACGTACAATGTAGCAATAGTATCAAAAGAACATAATATTCCTTTCTACGTTGCAGCTCCTCTTTCCACAATTGATAGATCCATATCTTCAGGCAATGAAATTCCTATAGAAGAAAGAGAATGGGAAGAAGTTACTCATATAAACGGTGAAAGAATTTGTCCTGAAGGAGTAAACATAATAAATCCAGCTTTTGACGTTACTCCGGCTAAATATATTTCCGGAATTATAACCGAAGTTGGCGTCTTAAGGCCTGATTACAAAGAATCAATTAAAAAAGCTTTTAATTAAGATTTTTTATTTATTTTCCTGAAAAATCTGAATATTCTCTCAATTAGCGGCTGAGATAGATTAATTGCTCCGTGAGGACAGGCTTCCTGACAACAGTAGCATTTAATACAGTTCTTATAGTCAGAAATACATACTCCTTTATCACCTGCTTCAATTATTTCAGCAGGACATGCCTCTATACAAATATTGCATTTTTTACAAGTTTTTGAATCTATTAAAGGTTTGGCTACCATCAACTCCATTAAGATATTTTGCACCCAGTCAGGTATGTAATCAGGGAGACTCTTATATCTTACAGGAGGTAATTTAAAATTATGAGTTCTTATTTCATCAAAAGCAAGTATATTAATGTCCTCTAAACCTTTATAATTAGCTAAAGTAGGAACAGTATTAACCGGCATGCCCATAATATGACAAGCAAGAATATCAACCGAACCTGAATCCCACCCACCAAATAATGCACCTGCAAATTTTGGTTCTCCTTTGCTCCCGGGACCTTCTCCTTCCATGCCAATAATCCCATCAACAATATGAAAAACTTTGTGTTCAAAATGCTTGTTTATATCTAATAGCATCTGTGAAAACACTTTAAGATCTGGCATTACAATATGCTGACGATATTTCAAGACTCCAGGCATAATCCCAAACAGGTTTTTTGTAGCACAAGTAAGCCTTGTTAAAGTGTGTGTCTTAAGTTTAGCTATGTTAATAATAAAATCTGCTTCAACAGCAGGCTTAATCATCAAACATTTCTTTAGAACTTTTCCTTCCGGTAAATTAATAACTTGATCAGAAGCATCAAAATTTAAACTACAACCCGTTTCTCGTGCTATAGTGTCTATTTGGCAAGCTTTATATAATTTCTCAAGAGCCTTATCATTATAAACACCAGCCGGACTATCAGCTATAGTTATATTACAGTTAAACTGTTTGAGATAATCAATTACTGCTTTTAAAACTACAGGATGGGTCGTTATCGCTTTATCAGGGTGCCTGGCAGCTAAAAGGTTGGGTTTTAATAAGACATTTACAGGTGTTTGTGGTCTAAATTTGTCCTCTAAATCAGGAAAAGAAGAAAAAATTTTCTCTATTGCTTCTCTTACCTCATTAAGTTCGTATTCTGGACAAAAGGTATAGCTTACTTGCTTTTTACTCATTATCTTTTCCCATTTAAATATCATTTATCGATATTATACAAAATTTAAGAGCTTAAATCTAACATATTTGTATTTACTAGTAGATTGTATAAGTTAAAAATTCTAAAAATTTGGGTTATTTTAAATCTTCTTAATAAAGCAATGTTTTTTAGCAATTAATTTAGTTTGTTTATTTTTATATATATAGAATATATTATGTAATTTGGGGGGAAATATAAAATATGTCTCCATACATAGGTGCACGTGATCGAATTGATCAACTACTTGTTCAAAAATATGCAGATATGAAAACTAATAATCTGGATAATCATATGGAAATGTCTGTAGATAGATTTTGGAAATTAATGGGTATTGTAGCTCAATATGAAAAAGCTATTGTCGAAATGAAAAAACCAAAACAAGCAGCAAAATAACCATCATTCTAATTAGTAGGTCTTATGAGAACGATTGTATCCAGGTTAATCTGGATAAATCCGTGAAATTCCTGCTGCTCAGGATTTCTTTTATTAGTTATTTTAGCATCTTTAACTGCCATGAAACGTCTTGAACCATTTAAAATATCTGATAATATCCTATTTTTTTTGCCTGTTTTAGGCATAAAAACATAGCCTTCAATTTCATAATCATTAGTAACTACAAGAACTTTTTCTGCCCATACACCAGATAAAGCAGCAGATAAGTTTTTTTCATTTCCTTCAGGTTTTATATCCATTTTTTCTCTCTCTTATTATGTTGTATCCAATTATTACATCATATTTGAGTAATTCTGGAATAAAGGTAAGTACAATGCTAATGCCAGAACTAATACTATACAACCAATTACTAAAAGTAATATAGGTTCAAATAACTTGTTTAATAGTTCAATTAGACGTTCTAATTGAGTATCAATATAAAGCTCTGATTGATATAATGTTTCACCTAATTGACCTGATTCTTCACCTGTAGCAATCATACACATGACAATACCAGGAATAAATCCTGTCAATCTTAAGGCTGTAGAAAGAGATTGCCCGTGTTGAATTTTTGATGCAGATTCTCTCAATGCTTTTTTTAATTCATAATTTGTCACCGTTTTGTTTGCAAGCAAAATACCATCTACCAAAGGAATACCAGCATCAAAAGATACCTTTAATATACTTACAAAGTTCGATAAATAAGCATATTTAATGAACATACTAACTATAGGAATATCAAGAACATATTTATCTATAAATTTTCTAGAGGTTGGCCAGGTAAAAAGAAAATAAATAGAATAAATTACGCTTGCAAACATTAACGGAATAACAAACCAATATTTTCTTAAGAAAACGCCTGAATCCATAAAGAATTGGGTAATCCAGGGTAAATTACGCCCTGATTGTGCATACGTTTCTTTAAAAGCCGGGAATACAAATGTTATCATGACAGTGCTAACAAAAATCGCAAGTAATACGATAAAACATGGATAAATTAATGTACCAATAACTTTACTTTTCAGCTTTTCTTGTTTGTTAAGAAGAAACACCAATCTTTCAAGAGTAGTATCTAATTCTCCACTTTCTTCACCTGCTCTGACTATACCAGCATAAACCTGATCAAAAACTTCCGGCATATTTAAGATCGCTTCACTAAAACTTGCACCGGAAAGCAATAACCTTCTCAATTCCGCTGATAAAAGTGCGACTTTTTTACTGCCGGCATTTAGTTCAATAAAAAATAATGCCTCAACTAAAGAAATACCTGTTTTAGATAAAACAGAAAGGGAATTAGTGAAATCTATTTTTTCACGTATACTTAGACTTTTAACTTTATCTTTTTTTTCTGTAGATTTTTTCTTGGTTTCAGCTTTATCTTTAGATGTTTTTTCCTCTTTAATTTTAGTTGGTATAAGATTTAAACCTCTTAAAGCTTCTCTAGCCTCTTTAAGAGATAAGGCTTCTACTTTACCATTAATTATATCTTTTCCCGCTTTTAATGCTGTATAACTAAAAACCGGCATGCTTATTCCACCTAAAATTACTACTCGTTATTAGCTCCTAATACTCTGATATATTCATTGATAGTAGTCTCACCTTTAAGAATGGCGTCCAAACCAGATCTTTGTAAGGTTTTCATCCCACAGGAAACCGCTATTTCTTCAATTTCATGGGCAATATTAGAGTTGGTAATTATCTTCTTAAGTTCACGATTTATAGGCATAATTTCATATATACCCATTCGACCTACATAACCCATATCATCACAATTACTACAACCTACTGCTTTATATATTTTATTTCCTATAAATCCATCATAATCCTCAGAACTAGAAACTATTAGTTCAAGTTCTTGCTCTGTCGGGTTGTATAATTCTTTACACATTGGACATAGTTTTCTCATAAGCCTTTGAGCTATAACTCCAACAAGAGAAGAAGCTATTAAATATGGTGCAGCACCCATGTTTATAAGCCTTGTAATAGTAGCTGTAGCAGTATTTGTGTGAACTGTACTTAAAACAAGGTGACCTGTTAGAGAAGCATAAATTGCTGCATCAAGAGTCTCAATATCCCTAATTTCTCCAACCATTATGATATCAGGGTCTTGTCTCAATATAGCTCTCATACAAGATGCAAATGTAATATCAGCTTTAGCGTTAACCTGAATCTGATTTATTCCTTCAAGTTTTATTTCTACAGGATCTTCAACTGTAGTAATATTCACCATTTCATTATTTACTCTATTTAAAATTGAATAAAGAGTTGTGGTTTTACCACTTCCTGTAGGACCCGTTGCAAGAATAATTCCGTGAGGTGAAGTTGTCATAAGCTCGATCTTTTTGATATCTTCTTCTAATGCTCCAACAATCTCAATTTTCTTGTTTTCTTTATTGACTATTCTCATCTCAGATCTAAGAATACGAATTACCATCTTTTCCTTAGATCCAACAGGCAATGTATTTAACCTTAAATTGTATAATTTATTGTTATATTTTAATGTAAAACTACCATCTTGGGGCCTTCTATGTTCAGCAATATCCATCCTTGCAACAACTTTTAACCTGGAAATCAAGAGGTTTTCTATCTTTGAAGGAACCTCAAGAATCTGTCTAAGAATACCATCCGTACGATAACGGACTACGTATTTATCATTACGAGGTTCAATATGAATGTCACTGGCCTTTTTCTCTATGGCTTCTGTGATTAAAGAACTTGCAAATCTAGCTACAATATTAGATTCATCTTCAAATTCTTTCTCAACTTGATTCCATAGGCTTTCTTCCATAATAATAATGTTTTCATCAAGAGAGATCTCTTCCATAAGTTTCTCTGTCTCTCTCTTGGTTTCAAAGAAGTTATTTATACATTTTTCATACTCAATGTGAGTAAGAATTAGAGGAAAAGGTTTAAGTCCGGTGAGATAAATAATATCGTTTAAAACTTGTTTATTGTCAGGATGAACCATTCCAACTACGATGGTTTTTCCATCAGTGCTTATTGGAACAGCTTGATTTTCTTTAACAAAGTCTTCAGGCAAAAGCCTAATTACGTTTGGTTCTACCTTAAGATCTTTAGATTCAACGTGAGCATACCCTTGTTGCCTTGATAAAGCTTCTCTCAATTGTTCAATATGAATGAATCCCAATTTTACAAGAACAGAACCTATAGGAGTACCTGTTTGTTTGCTTTCTGTAAGAGCCATGGTTAGTTGCTCTTCAGTGATTAAGCCATCTCCAATAAGCTGTTCTCCAAGTTTTTTCTTAGGAGGAGCTCCAGACGCGACATTATTCGATCGTATATTAGGAACTACAGCATCAATTTGACTATCTTGATTTAATTGATCAACTTGACCAAACTGGTTATCAGACTTTTCAGGTTGATTAAGAGGCTCAATTTTAATTAATACAGGCTCATCAGCCACATTATTTTGTTCTTCACAAAACATTATAAGCTCATCAAATTGTTCCTCTGTTAAGGCTATTACTTTGGGTTTTAATTTGGTAGTAAGGATAACCTTTGTTAAAATAGAATTTCGTCTTTCCCTATTTTCTGCGTCAACAATTCCGACATATAAAAAATCATCCTGCTTGTTTATAGGAACAAACTTCTCCTGCTTTAATATATCAATAGAAAACTTATTTATATATTCTTTATTGATACTTTCTTTTAAATTTTCTGGAATAAAACTGCTCATTCCATCACCTTTGTTAAATTATTAATATCTATCATCATATAATATTTGCTTATATAGCACTTACTTCATCTTCTTGAAGTATTTTTGGAGTTATCATTAAAATAAGCTCTGATTTGGTTCTTTCAGTACTTGAATCTCTAAATAATGCACCGATAACTGGTATATCACCAAGAATAGGAACTTTCTTAACATCCTTAGTATCTGTTTCCTGAACTAAACCACCCAATATCAATGTTTCTCCATCTCTGATTCTAATATTATTTAAAGATAAGTCACGTCTGTTTAATAACGTTGCTACAAGTTGATCATCTTCTTTTACCTGCTCTTTTATAGCGGTGTATGATGGTTTCATATTGATATTAACATATCCATTAGAACTAATTTTAGGGGTAATATCAAGTTTAATACCAGCTTCTCCAAGACTATATGTTGTCTCAGTAATTGGAACACCACCCTCAACAATTGTTCTTTCTACTGTTCTGGTTTGAACATAATCAGAAGAAATATTAACCTGTGATGTCCTATTATTTGTTGCAATAATACGAGGATTTGCAAGTACTTTTCCTTTACGTTGCTCAACCAAAGAGTTAATTTCTGTAATAAATATCCTTCGGCTATCTGCATCTAAATTACGCAATATACCACTTATATCGTTTATAGTTGTTGAACTGCCAGCGAAAGCAGCTGTAGTAGTCCCAAATCTACCTGACATAGTTCCTGCTAGTCTTTTTGAACCACTTTCTGATAATTCTATAATAGAAACCTCAATATAAACCTGTGGCTCTTTTTTATCAAATCTTTTAATTAAATCTTCAGCTAAATCAATTTGTTGCTGAGAGCCAGAAATCGTTAATTGATTCATATTAAAATCAGCTATTACAGAATAGCCATTTGTAACTAATGGTTTTGGAGTAATATTTATACCCGTAAACCCACCTGTAGAATTACCTGAAGATGATGCAACACCACCTGAGTCAGACGTTCCACCATTATTTGTGGCAGCTGTACTTTTACAAATCACCCTGGTTCCTATTTGTCCAGAGGCACCACCCCCGGAACCACCTGTTGAGCTTGATCCGGATCCTGATGAACTTCCTTCACTGCTTGATCCGGTTGATCCACCTCCTGAATTGAAAACAGTAAGGCATATATTGCTTGCTATTTCTTCAGGATTAGAATAATTTACATTAAAAGTTTTCATATCAGGCTTTACATCAATAATTTCAACAGTCTTTTTAGCAAGAATATAATCACTTTCATTTCCTAATATAAGCACCTGGTTTGTTCTGGGATTTGATATTGCAACCTGGTTAACGCTTATATCAGGTCTATTAATGGAGAAAATGTTTGTATTCAAAAAATCAACTACAGATGCTGCATCAAGATATTTAATTTGAATAGGTTTAAGTTGAGTCTTATTTATACTTAATCCACTCGCTACAGATTTAGATGCAACGATCAAGGAATTACCGTCCTGCCAGTATGTTAAACCACTTATAGTCATCACATACTCAAAAGCTTTATTAAGAGATACCTTTACGAGATCCAGAGTTATCTTACCATCAACTGAATCATGAAAAACAATATTCATGCCAGCTTTATCAGCGAACATTCTTAAAACCTGCTTAACGTCAGAATCTCGTAAATTGAGACTTATTACTTGATTATTTTTATCAATTTTTACTCCGCCTTTAAGCTGAATACTGGGATGTATATCATCAATTGTCCCTCTTAATTGAACTCCATTAGATGTTTGAGTCTCTGAATCATTTAAAAACTTAACTTTGTCAGATGCAACAGGAGCAGCTAACACAGGATTTAAACCTAAAAATCCTACAATGTAGAAAATCAAGGTTAATTTTGATATATTTGTACCGCTTCTATTCATTAATAACAGCTCCTTAAACTATTTATTATGGACCGTAAGATGGAGTAATTATTTTAATCTCAGGCAATGAAGAGATTTTTTGAGAACCACCAAACATTTTATCAATTCCTTTAACCGGATCCTTATTAACCTCAGCAATAACCTCGCCTATTCCCGCCTTATAAACATTGTTGCCATACTTTATGACAACCTTATCAGCAGTAATATCTTTTATATAATAATCAAAAACCAGATCACCTTTATGAACAAGGTAATCATTCTCTCCAATATTAATAATAGCTGATGATCCTGGAGGATCATACAGAATACCGCTCACTTTTACTCCTAAAAGTTTCTTTATTTCCGGACTCGGAGGACTGTACATTGGAGGTGGAGGAATATTGCTTACATTAGCAATTAAACTTCTTTCGTGAAAAGGCTTAAAAGGATTTGTTCTTCCAAGGTTATTTATACTAATAATAACTTTTTCTTCTTTATCATCAAAGAGCTCTCTATTTATCTGGTTTAGCTTATCACTTATCCTGTTTGGCTGGTTATTAACTTGATTTGTTTGATTCATTTCATCATTAAAACGTGATCCAGTTTCATTATTAAAACGCGATTCAGGTTTTTCCACCTGCATAGCTGCTTCTTCACTCATCACCTGAGCCATTTTGCCAGTAACAACTTGTCCAGGTTTTCTACCTGGAATCATTGCGTTTTCCTGCAAAACAGGTTTATTGTCTATTTGGGTTTTGGAGGGACCAAATAGACAGCCTGTTAACATTGGAATACTCATTAATAATATAAAAATTATTTGTAAGATATCCCTCACCTTTTAATGCCTTTTAACACTAATATTTAATGCTATTCTAAGAAATACTGGTTAAAGCAGTATCCTTCATATATAGTATTTTAATTTTTTGCTTTTAAAAGTATAAATATCTTATACTTAAATTTGAAAAAATACTCTAAACGTATGAAAATTCCAAAAATTTTAACTCCAATAAATGATATTAAAGATTTTGACTTAGTTACAAAAACTAAGTGTAAAAGTGTTTACACTTATCACTCAACTTTTCTTGAAGAAAAAAATTTCCAAATAATTCAAGATTATATAGATAAAGCTAAAAAATATAATTTTGAATTTTATATAAATTTTAAAAGTAATATTAATGAATCAGATCTTGAAAAAGCTAGAAACCTACTTGAATTTTTAATTACCTGCCCTATTGATGGCATATTAATTAACAGTTTCGATATTTTAGAATTTATAAAAAATCGAAAACTGCCATTTAAAGTGCTTATTGACTCTGGATTAAACATACATAACCTTGCGGGAATTGAATTTGTTAGCTTATTTCAAAAAATTGAAAATTTTAATATTACTGAAGAAATATATGTAAAAAATCTCATAAAAATTAAGAAATACACTAAACACAATCTCTCCATAGATACAGACCATTTATCCTGGATAGCTGATGAGGTTATTAAAAGCAAAGCTATTGATGTAGTTGTAATAAAAGGAGGTTTTGAAAAATCTAAAACCCTTCTCAATGCAATTCATCTAATTGAGCAGATTCTTGAAAATCCTGCATTATATAAAAACCAGAAATTACCTTTTAGAAATCTTGAAAATAGTTATTATAAATCCAACCATTTTTCAGGAGAATTTTTAAGCTCTAAGGGTAAAGATTTTAAGTTTTCAGGAAACATCCAACAATTTAACTGGAAATTCAAGAGAGTTAGATTAGCTCAAAAACCCAAATTTGGAACTCTCAAGATTCCCAAGCTAAATATCAGGTTAACAAGCTTAGAGCAATTAAAAAACCTAAAACAATACATAAAAAAGCTTAAATTTAATCCTATAAATTCCATAGAATACGGAGAAATTATTAACACAGCTGATTTATCCAGATACAGTTTCAACAAGATTATTGAAAAAGTTAAAAAAGACTGTCTTGATTATGATATAAAGCTACAACTAAGCACTCCTAAGATATTGAATGAGAGAGATTTTGACAGGGTATATGAATATGTAAAGTTATTATGCATTCAATTACCTTATCCATCTTCTATTATTGTAAATAATATTGGTTATTGGTGGACACTAGTAAATGATGCGGATTTAAATAAAATATCTTTTGAACTTGGTCAGGGATTAAGCCTATTAAACAGTTCTTCTATATTATGCTTAGCAAATCAGCATAATATTTCTACTGTAGATCTCAGTAACTTTGCAAATATCGAAAACATAAAATTATGTATAGATGAAATCAAAGATAAAATACCGAACAGAAAACTAACTGTTGCAGGTAGTGTAAGAATCCCAAGCTTAGGATTATGTCCTTTAAATAATGATTCTGCTGTTTTATCACGTTTATCCTGCACCGCACCTTGTCATCGTGGAAACGTTGCAGTCTCAGACCCAACTTTAGGAAAACTATTTCCAATAGCAGTAGATGGATTTTGCAGAATGCACTTATTTAAAGATCAGGTTTTAGACTTATTTAAGCACCTAAGATATTTAGAAAAAATAGGAATTAATGAATTCGTAATAGATTTTAGCGGACTTTCAGCAGATTTAGTTCCTGTTTTATTAAATAGATTTTTAAATTCTTTATTGCAAGAAGATTATGTATCTGATTCTGATTTTTTAATAAATCAATACGAAATAAATTAAGAGCCTGTCTGACTAAAAATATAAAAATCAGGCTATGATATAATTACAGGCTCGTCTGTTGGACTTAAAGTTGTTTAAAGACAATTCACAAGGCGATTCAACTTTAACAAGACAGCTTCTAAGTATTTTTATTTGTAAAGCAGTCTAAATAAATTTTACAATAATGATTTAAAGGCTAAAATAGAAATAGGTAAACATCTATTTCTGGAGGAACTATGATTAGTTGGGATAATTATTTCTTCGAGATAGCTAAAACTATAGCTCTAAGGTCAAATTGTATTAGAGCGCAGGTTGGAGCAGTTGTTGTTGATCAAAATAAACATATCAAAGCAACAGGCTATAATGGCGTTCCTAGTAGAGTAATTTCGTGTATGGAGAACGGTTTTTGTTATCGTATAAAGAACAATATCCCATCCGGTACCAGATATGAAACTTGCAGATCAATTCATGCTGAGCAAAATGCAATAATGCAAGCTGGTGAGGAAAAATGTAGGGGTTCTATAATGTATATTTATGGACATAACCAAATTTGCATCCTCTGTAAAAGATTTATCGTTCAATCAGGTATTTCCAGAGTTTTCTTAAAGAAAGATGATCAGTCAGATATTGTTGCTGTTGATGCTGAAGAATTGAGGCATGAACTTAGTTATATGCAGCCTGAATTATTAGAAAATTAACATTTAATCAAAGAGAACCTTGAAAGGTTCTCTTTTTAAGATTTAGAATATAAAGCATTATTAAAATTATGAAAGAGAGGGGCAAATGCCAGATTTAGTTTGTTTTATAGGCTGTATGGGAAGTGGTAAGGATTATCAATCTAGATTATTAATTGAAAATGGCTTTAAACTAATTAATATCGGTGACTCTCTAAGAGAAATGGCATGGGATATCCTCGGATGGAAGCCTAACAATGATGAAGAATATGAGGAATTTAAGAAGAAAAATCTTATATCCTGTGAGGGTTTAATTCATCAAGAGCTATCAGGACGGCAATTTTTGCAGAATTTGGGCACTCAGGCTATTAGAAAAAGATTTCCTGATTTTTGGATTGAATTATGGAAAAACAAAGTATCTGAAGAACTAAGCAGAGGCAGTAATGTTGTATGTTCTGATATCCGCTTTTTAAAAGAGGTCGAAGTTGCAATAAATATTTTATCTAACGCTAAAATAATCTTTTGTAATTATAAGTCTGAACGTTATAACTGTACAGACAAGCATGAATCTGAACAATTGGCTCAAAAAGTCTTAAGTGATGGCTTTAACGACCTTGATCTCGTTTCTCATCAATATATTAAAGCTTTATTATAGATTTATTCTTATCTATAAAAGATAATCTTGTTTAATTAATGAGTTGTA
>Ga0154603_1071_pt1 | contig 21077 bp, 14 predicted proteins | sample RifGroF2_FD_116032 | JGI IMG/M metagenome (GOLD analysis project Ga0154603, IMG submission 116032) | Candidatus Melainabacteria bacterium GWF2_32_7 | reverse complement strand
TTTATTACAGTAATTTAGCTAATCTTTTATATTTAAAAGGAAAGTTTGACGCAGCAATATCGGCTTATCAAACCGCTGTAACCCTAAACCCTAATAAAAAATGGACTAGCGTTATTGCTCAAACACTTGGTTACATCTTCCAGGAGTCAAAAGAAAACTTTGATGCAGCCATATCTGCTTACCAAAATGCTTCTTTGTTAAACCCTGAAGATATTGATACATATATAAGCCTTGGCAGTGCTTTTTATGATAAAGGTGATTACAATAACGCTCTTATTGTTTATCGTACAGCTCTTGAAATTGACCCAAACAATGCCAGAATTCATTGTAATCTTGGATATTTATTATGGGGTAAAGGCTTGATAAATGAAGCAATAAAGGAATATGAACTTGCTATTAAGCTGGATCCCTCTTATGACATTGCATATAATAATCTAGGCGTAATTTATCTCGATGATTTAGGATATATCCAAAAATCTATAGACATGTTCCAACAAGCAATAAAACATAATCCGAACTATGCTCTAGCCCACTATAATGTTGGCAGAGCAATGGCAATAAAAGGTAATAATATAGAAGCAGCAAGAGTATTCCAGGTTGCACTGGATCTTAACTCATATACAAACGAGTTAGATGATAACGAAATAAAATCAAGAATAGATAATTTATTTGATTAAAGATTATATATTTGTCTCGACTGCTTTAGAAGCAATTTCATCTCCTGCTTGCAGCTTCATTTCTTCTGAAAGCTTAGTTTTTTCTGATATAACACAACCATCAGGAACAACAGAACCAGGCATTAAAATGCTTTTTTGACCTATTACTGCATTACAAGCCACAATGCAGCCATCAAGTCTTGCTCCTTCCTCAATCATTACATTATCCCAGATAATACTATTTCTGATATGTACATCGTCTTTAATAATACAGTTATTACCAATTATGGAATTACCGTGAAATTTGACGTTATCACCTACAATAGTATTATCTCCAATAACAACTTTGCCTCCAAATGTACATTTGGAACTAATCTTGCAGCTATCTGAAAACCAGCCAAGATCGTGCTCTTTATAAGGAGGATTTACACTAATTTTTGAGCTAAAAACATCGTAAGAAGATAATCTGTATTGATTTATAGTTCCTATATCATTCCAATACTCTTTAATTACATGAGCATAAAGAGGTTCATTATTAGCCATCATTGCAGGAAATACATTTTTAGCAAAGTCATAAAATGTATTTTCAGGAATATATTTAAATACATCTGTTTCAAAAACATAAATACCAGTGTTTACAAGATTACTTTTTGCTTCACTAACACTGGGTTTTTCTTGAAACCCTATTACTCGCTTGTCATTATCGACTACAACTACCCCAAAATGGCTGACATCAGAAATAGGAATCTCTTTTAAAGCCATGGTAGCTATAGCACCGGAAGATTTATGTTTTTTTATGAGATCATCAAGATTTACATCGGTTAAAGCATCGCCACTAATTACTATAAACGTTTCACCAGGTTCAAAGAACCACTCACATTTTTTAACTCCCCCGGCTGTTCCCGATAGCTCAGGCTCATAAACATAATTAAAATTAACATCCAGATTATTATGCTCAAGCTTTTTGTGAATAAAATCTGCCAGGTAATGAGTGTTTGCTACAACGTCTTTTATTCCAAACTTTTTCAGGTGAGTAAGTATTAACTCTATTATTGGCGTGTTAACAACTGGAATCATTGGCTTTGGAACGGTCTGGGTTAAAGGATCTAGTCTTGTACCGACTCCAGCCGCCATTATCATTGCTTTTTTAACCAAAATTCCTCTCCTTAAGCTTAATTTTTGTATCTAAAATTAACTTTTTCAATATTAACCTGTTTTTCAAATCACGTTTTAATGTTATATAACAAATATAAGTATTTTCGCAATTAACAGAAGGAGTACTTTAGTGGCTAGAATTTCACCTATACAAGGTATAACCTATAATTTATCAAAAGTAGATATAAATAAGGTAGTTGCTCCTCCATACGATGTTATTTCAGATCAAGAGCAAGATGAACTGTATAATTTATCGCCAAATAATATTGTAAAATTGATTTTAGGCAAGCAATCATCTATTGATAATGAAGATAACAATCGTTATACCAGATCAGCTAAGTCTTATAAAGAATGGTTACACAATGATATTCTTGTAAAAGCTAAAAAACCTTGTATTTATTACTATATTCAAGATTATACCACATCAAAAGGAAATCGTATTTCAAGAAGAGGTTTCATTGCAAAAAATTATCTTGAAGAATATTCTTCAAACGGCGTTTTACCCCATGAATATACAATGGGAGGGCCTAAAGAAGATAGATTAAAACTTATGAAGAGTTGTAAGGCTAATTTCAGTCAGATCTTTATGCTTTTCTCAGATCCAGAACATGAAATAGATAAAGCCTTTGATCTTCCTGATACACCTTTCATTGATGTGACAGACAAGCAAGGTATTCGCAATATAGTTTATATTATAGATAATGAAAGTACAATAAACAAAGTTGCAGAACTAATGAAAGATAAAACTTTGCTTATAGCTGACGGCCATCATAGATATGAAACAGCTCTGGCTTATCGTGATCATATGAGATTAAATCATCCTGATTATAAAGAAGACGATGTTTTTAACTGGGTAATGTGCTACTATACCAACCTTGATGATGAAAACCTAAAGGTATATCCTACACACAGAATCATTACTAAAGATACTGATCCTGAAAAACTCCTTGGAAAATTAGGGGAATATTTTGATATAGTGGTATATCCATTTGAAAAATCAAATAAAGATAAAGTTAAAAACCAATTCTTACAAGAATTAGAAAACATTTTCCAGAATAACATTGCTTTTGGCATGTACTTGAAAAACGTACAAAAATACTTCCTTCTTAAATTAAGAGAAAAGGAAGCTGTAAATAAAATACTTGAGGAAAAACAAGTTCCTGATGTACTTAAAAAACTTGATCTATCAATTCTTCATAAGCTTGTAATAAGCGATTATCTTAATATATCTGAAGAAGATCAAATAAAGCAAAATGGGGTTAAATATATTAAAAAAGAAAGTGAGGCATTTGAAGCGGTAGAAAGTAATTCTGCGGAACTAGTCTTCTTAATGGCGACTCCAAAGATTCAAGACATAAAAGATGTCTCACAAGCAGGCTATAAAATGCCTCAAAAATCCACTTATTTCTACCCAAAATTATTAAGCGGCCTGGTAATAAATCCTTTATAAGTAATTCACATGTCTTAATATTTTATCCAAATTGTATCAATTTTTAATCTTTAAGTATTTTATATTCATGTTGATTCTAATTTGTAAAAACTATTTCAATAATTTTCTAAATAAATAGAGGGAATAGGAAATCTGGGAGTTTGAGTTCATGATAATGGAGTTATCCAATAAAACTAACGAAAATATCAATAGATTTCATAGAGGTCTCGAAAAATCAATCCCATTCACTTCTTCATCAAAAAACAAAGATAAAGAATCTTCTTTGCCAAAAATTTTATATCCGAATCCAAGTGGACAAAGAACAGTAAATATACCTGTTCCTTTTGATGTGGGAACAGAAATTATAGAAAGAGCAAACAAAAAAGGTGTAAATATAGGGGATTATCTAAAAAAAGTTTTAAGAATATCCGGAATAACACCTGAACCCAGCACTAATGCAATTGTTGGAAATACAAAAGTTACCACACTCATTGGTTCTAAACAAATTTTCGATAAAACCATAAATCTCATTGAAAATGCCAAAAACAATATCCAAATAGAAATGTTTGAATTTCAGAATTTAAAGATTGATGGCAATGTATGGGCATCTAATGGTGCAGAAACTGTTGCCGGCTGGAAAAAACAACAAGAAATCCTTGATTTACTTGTTAAAAAGAAAAAAGGGAAACCTAATTTAAAAATTCAAGTAATTTTAGATGTTCATAAATGGTATGAAGATTCTCAGGGAAACGCTCTTAGACATTATAACAACCAAAGAATGATAAAATACTTAAAAGATAATAATATTGATGTCGTTCCATATCCAAAAGCTCATCAAGGCGGTACCAATCTTCAACACGTTAAATTCCTCGCTGTTGATAGTAAGAAAGTTCTTTTAGGTGGTATGAATTGGGGAACTCATTCTCCTGCAAATCATGATGCTTGTATATCTCTTGAAACATTACCACCACATAAACATTCAGAAATAGATAATATAATTTCAGAGGTATTTAACAAGGACTGGGCTTTTGCTTGGGAAAGATTAGGTAAATCAAAACTTGTAAATGGCCCTGTTACAAAAGAAGAACAAGAAAATTATGGTGGAATACGTAAGATAATATGGCCCGAGTCTGTTGATTATACAAAAATTATTGGAGAATTATATAATTCTCCTGAATACAAAAACAGATATAGTGATGGAAAACTGGATTTACCAGAAGTAAAACCTATTGAGAATTCCGCAATTAAGGTTTTAACAACTTTACCTAGAGAATATTCACAAATTGGAGAAACAGGCTCAGAATCTATAGGCAATTATATAAAAGAAAAGATTGACTCAGCTAAATCATTAAGAGCTGAATTATTTGTTTTATCACATCCTGAAGTTGTTGAAAAAATTATAAGTCGTCATAAAGAAGCTCAGCGAGGTGGAAGACATTTTGATGTTCAAATTATTCTTTATTCTGGAATACCTGAAGAATTTCCTTATTGTCAAAAAGCAATAAAGGCTTTATCTGAAGCTGGTGTCCCTTTAAGAATGTATCAGGTTAATGAAGAAATACAACAAAGAATGCATTCTAAATGGGCTGTATTTGATAACAAGGAATTATTAATTGGTTCTGCAAACTGGTCTATGACTGGCCTGGAAAGCAATTTAGGAATGGGCAAAAGAGATGATTATCCTTTATCTGATAAAAAAATTGACATCGAAATCTACCAGCATAAGCCTACGATTAGTGCCCTTGAAGAACGATTAGCATTAAAACCTATCTTTGATAAAGATAAAAAAGTAGACATGATTAAATTAAAACAACGAAAAAAAATATTAGAACACATAACAACAAACAATAAATCAAATGAAGATATATCAGAAGTTACGATAGAAGGAAATAAAATTATACTGACAAAAGCCGCAAAAGCTGTTGTAAATAAACTTTTAGAATATTATGATATTGTTAATACTATCCAGAGAAGAAAAGGACACTATAAACGTGGAAATCATGAGTGTAGTGTGGTAATAGATAACCCTAAAATAGCTTCAACCTTCTTAAACCAATTTAAAAAAGATTGGGATTACAGTGAACCTTCAATACCTGATGGTTATGGAGCTAATTTACAGCCTAAAACAGAGTCTGATTTAAATTTTAAAGGTAACAATATTCTTAATTTATCTAAAAATAATCGCTCCCTTAATTTAATGGCATAAAGTTCTTAAAGGATAAATAAATGCTTATACAAAATAAAATTCCCTATAACATACAAAGAATTAATCCTGCAAAAAAGATTGATTCTTCTGAAGTTCCTTCAAAGCCAATGCAGAAACAAGAATTGGGTCATATATCTTTTAGAAATAATCATTTTTATCAATTATCTTTTCTAGGAAATCCTGAAGATAATAAGTTGGGAGATATTATCAAATCAGTAAACAAACAATATCAAGGAAAGGGGCTTTTTGATAAAAACTTTATTGACTGGTCTAAAGTTGGCTGGAATAACTTAAAACAAGAGCCTATTAATTGGAAAACAGCTAATGATTCTGAAATCATGACATTCTGGTACGCTTTAGCGTTGGCTGAAACAAAGGAATGTAATTGGCCGAGTAGATTTAATCCTACCAATGTTCCAGGCCCTCTTGCTGTTATTCATTCTTTAGCCGGTCAAGATAGCAAAACAAGATTTTTCACAGATTTAAGCGAACTAAAACAATCTAATTTTTCTGACGATTTAAAAGCATTAAGAAAAAATATTGCAGGAGAAGAGAATTCTAAAATACTTAAAACTCTAAATCAACCTGTCATAAATCCAAAAACCGGAAAATTGAATTTTGGGTTCATAGCTTTTGATACAGAAACAACCGGAACTAACATATATCCTAAAAAAGGTCCTGTAGATAAAATTATACAAATGGGATTAGTTAAAGTTGATCCTAATGAAAAAATCAGACCTTACAGTATTATTAATCAATTAATTAATCCCGAAATTGAAATACCGAAAGAAGCAACAAAAGTTCATCATATTACCAATGAAATGCTAAAAAATGAACCTACCATTAATAACGTTTTACCAAAATATACGAAAAAATATATGGATGGTAACTTGCTTGTTGCTTATAACTCTAAATTTGATATAGGAATGATAAATAATGCTATAAGCGAATATAATAGAGAACATCAAGATAAAATCAATGATAGAAAAACATATCTTACTCTTGATCCTTTTATTCTAATTCAAAGAATACATCCTTATTTAGGAGCCAGAAAGACTTTAAATGAGCAAAATAAATTTTTATTCGGTCGTGACATAGAAGGAGCACATGATGCTCTTGAAGATACAAAAGCTACAATAAATGTATTAAAGTACTGTTGCCATTATCTTAATAAACATTATAAACCCAGCGATGAAAATCCTAAAAAACACCTCACGATCAGAGATGTCTTAACTTTTCAACTAGGAGGAAAAGTTAAAGATTTGAATGTTAAATTAGATACTTATGGTTGTAACGCAGAAAAGAATTTTGGACGATCATATCGTATGATAAACCTGGGAGTAAAAAATTATCCTGATTGCTATGTAATATCCATGCCAAGCAATAGAGATCCCTACAAAAAAAATGTTATTGCAGAGATAGCTTCTAAAATAGGCCTTGATAATGTCAAAAAATTAACCACAGAAGAAAATCATTGGATATTAAATAGAAAATATACATTACTTAAAAACTTTAATTCTGTTCTCGATATAATTGGAATAGAAGGATATAATGGTAAATCTAAAGAAGAAATCTTTGATATTATTGCTGAAAAATCAATTCATTATAACAATAATCAAGGTATGAGCATATGGATGAAAAATGTTAAAATCAAAGATGAAGAAAAAGGTAATGACCTTCCCGATATTGAAATAGTGCGAAAAATAATGACAGAACAGGAAGAACAAGGCAAACAAACATAAATTATATACACTTTGCTTGAAATCCTGAACAAAATTAAGGATTTCAAGCTTTAATAAATTTCAAAATAAAGAGACTTGTTATTTCTAACAAGTCTCTTTAAGTAATTATGAGAAAAATTTACTCTTCATCTTTTTCAGGATTAACATAAGGATTTCTAGGTCTCATTGTTGGGAAAGCTATTACATCTCTTATGTTTGCTGAATTGGTTAAAAGCATAATAAGCCTGTCTATGCCAACCCCAAGGCCACCTGCTGGAGGAAGTCCATATTCAAGAGCTGTAATATAATCTTCATCAACTTCATGAGCTTCTTCATCACCAGCTTTTTTAGCTTCCATTTGTTGCTCAAAACGTCTTTTCTGATCAATTGGATCTGTAAGCTCTGAAAATGCGTTAGCTATTTCCCACCCATTAACTCTTGTCTCAAATCTTTCAACAAGTCTTGGATTATCTCTATGAGGTTTGGCTAAAGGTGATATATCTCTTGGATAATCAATTATATGAACAGGTTGAATAAGATGAGGTTCAACTTTGACTTCAAACACTTTATCCAAAATTTTACCCCAGGAATCATTCTCTTCTATTTCCACACCAAGATTTTCAGCAGCTTCAGCAGCCTCAGGTTGAGAAAGAAGCTGACTAAAATCAATATCTGTATATTTTTTAATTGCACCTGTCATGGTTAATCTTTGCCATGGTGGTGTCAAATCAATATGTTTTCCTTGATAATCAACAATCATGGTGCCAAGAACTTTTTGAGCAACATAACTAATTAGATTTTCTGTAAGAACCATCATTTCATTATAATCAACATAAGCCTGATACAGTTCAAGCATAGTAAATTCAGGATTATGTTTTGGAGAAATACCTTCATTTCTGAAGTTTCTATTTATTTCAAAGATTTTCTCACTAAGTCCACCAACCATTAACCTTTTTAAGTGAAGCTCTGGAGCAATTCTTAGATACATTTTCATATCAAGAGTATTATGATAAGTCATAAACGGCCTTGCTGAAGCGCCACCTGCTATAGTTTGAAGCATTGGAGTTTCTACTTCAAGAAAACCATGGTTGGTTAAATAATCTCTTATTTCTTTGATAATTAAACTGCGTTTACGAAAAGTATCTCTAACTGCAGGGTTTACTATCATATCTAGATAACGCTGTCTATAGCGGGTTTCTACATCTGTAAGACCATGCCATTTTTCAGGTAATGATAATAAAGATTTAGCCAGTATTTTAAAATCTTTAACTTTTAAACTAAGTTCTCCTCTTGGAGTTCTTCTGATAGTTCCTGATGCTCCAATAATATCTCCTATATCAAGGAGTTTTAGAATTGCGATTTTATCTTCAGGAACATTATCTTTATGAGTAAATAACTGGATTTTTCCCGAACTATCCATTAAATCAATAAACATACCGCTATTTCTCATAGCCATAATTCTTCCAGCTACATTATAATATTCACTAACTTCTTCTCCAGGTTGTAAATCTACATATTTATCATGTAACTCCTGAGCAGAAGCAGTTCTATCAAATGTATAGGGATAAGGATTAATCATTTTATCAGCCAAGTCATTGAGTTTTTGCAATCTCATATTTCTTAATGTCTCAATACTTGTTTGTACTTCCTTCTGAGTCAAGTTAACCTCCAACTTTTATGCATAAATTGAACTTCTGCTTAAATTTTATCACCAAAATATTTAACAATATTCCTGAATATTTAAAAAACCGGATAGGGTTTTTTAAAGAAAAAATGAAAAAACTTTCTAAATCATTATAATATATATCGATTCAGTAAATATCAGAAAAACTGCTAAAAACATCTCTTTTACATGTTTGTAAAAGTTTGTAACTTTTATAATTAGTATTTAAGCTTTTCTCTAAAGTTAAAAAGCATGTAAACCGATAAATACAACAAGAGGATAAAAATGAAATAGAAAAATAATAATATAAGGAGAAACATCTATGACAGATTTAAACGGTATTAACCCAAATTCACACATCAGAGGAAAGAAAATAGAGAAAAAAATCCATGAAGAGAATAAAGTAGCTAAAGAGCAGGAATCTGTTATTGTTCCTCCAAAAACAAATTTTAAAGAAGCTGATGAAATATTGAATTTCTTGAATAATTCTTCTCTACCTCTTGATAATGTACAAAAAAAACAAAGGAAAACCATTCAAGTATCAAAACATGTAAATCCTGAACAAGCTCAAAGAATATCCAATTCTGTAAACAATTGCATTAAAGCATTGTTATCATTTGAAGAAGCTGCAATAAAAGAATTCGGTCTCTCTCAATCAACAGCTCAAGCTCTTGCAGTACAGGCATTTGAAGAGCAATACATGCCTTCCTAGCACTTTATTGAATTAGTTTTATAAAGCGGGTATGTTTTCCTTTGTTTCATGTAAGTAAACAAGAAAAAGTTTTTACACATTTATAAAATAGTAGAAAGGTCATCCCGGGCTTGACCCGGGATCTAATCACATTTCAACTCTAAGCTATAACTGTATAGATGCCGGAACAAGTCCGGCATGACATCAGTGAATATTTTTTCTTTTCTCCTTAAATAACTAAGTTACACTTTTATGACATCAATTATTTCAGCGAGGACTTAATAGCATCAGCTACGGAGAAAATATACCCGCTCAAGTATCTAAATTTATAACCCAATACTTAAAAGAGAAAGATCAAAAATGATCTTTCTCTTTTAAGTATTCTCTAACTGAGTTAAGAGAAGCTTGAATAATCCTTGTTACTCTGGAAGAAGATAATCCAACCTGCATCGCAATATCTTTTACCTGTAAGTTTCTATAAAATCTATATTCCATAATGGTTCTTTCTTTAGGAGGAAGCTTTTCTATTGCTTCTCTAATTACTTTTCCTAATTCCATTATTTCTAATCTTTCATCAGGCAAAGCAGAGCCATCTTTAATAAAGTCGAAAGGTGAATCATTTTCAGATGATTCAGCAATACTGTCTATGGACAAAATTGTTTCATATACAGCTTCTCTGACTTTTTCAGGAGAAACATCTAATGAGGAATCTGAACCATCTTCTCCTTCAGTAGATGTTGCTGTTTTGGCATGTTTAAGAGAATACCATTTATAACGATTACGAAGTTCATTTCTTATAGCCCATCTAATAGCAGTAGCAATATAAGCGTCATTATATTTAGCTAATTGTTCTTCTGTCTTGTCTTTAACAAGAGCTTGAATGGCTATTATACCAATACTCATAAGTTCTTCATATTCAACCATATGAGACGGAATACGCCTTTGTTCAACTCTGGCTACTTTTTCAGCTATAGTTATATATTCTTGTATTTTAGTTGTTTGTTGTACCATAAATTTTCAATCTTTAAGTTGTACTGGTTTCATATCTCTTACGCAGATTATATACGAACATGAGAATTTCTGCCACTGCTTTATATAATTCTGGCGGAATCTCTTTATTTATATCAACAAGCCGGAATAAAGCTCTTGCTATCGGTGGATTTTCTACAACAGGGATGTTATGTTCTTTTGCTATTTTAATTATTTTTTTAGCAAATAACTCTGTTCCCTTAGCAATTACCTTTGGAGCACGCATTTCTTCCGAATTGTATTTTAGGGCAACTGCAATATGAACAGGATTTACAGTAACAAAATCTGCAGTTGCAACAGCCTCAAGCATAGTTTGTTGTAGCATTTGCATGCGCCTCTGTCTTAAAGCTGCTTTTACATGCGGGTCCCCTTCCGTATTTTTATATTCATCCTTTATCTCTTTAAAAGACATTTTCTGGTCTTTGAGGAACTTCCATCTTGTAAACATATAGTCAGCCCCGGCTATGACCAGGAACATTATTCCTGCTTTAAGGACGAATTCAACTATCATTCTACCAAATTCATGCAATATTGAGAATGTATTTTCTACAGCACATAAATTTAAAATTGCAGGAATGTGTGCTTTAAAAACCAAAAAGCCAATAAATCCAAGGATTAAAACCTTTACTATATTTTTAGCTAACTCAAAAAGAGTTTTTACAGATAGAAAAATATTTTTAAATCCGTTTACAGGATTTAATTTATCCAGTTTTGGTACTAAAGGAGTACCTGTAATAAGGGGGCCTATTTGCATAAGATCCCCTAAAACTGCAACTAAAAGAGCTGCAAACAATATAGGCAAAACTATTAATACAGCTGGTACCAGAGTTAAAAAATACAGATACTGTAGTCCAATATTTTCGATACTTTTATTAGGAATTTGCTCATAAAGAAGTATAAATAATCTTGCAACCTGATCCCAAATAAAAGGTGCCATATAGTAAAGAAGCATAAACATTGCAAGCAAAGAAATAGCTGTAGACAGGTCTTTACTCTTAATAACCTGTCCTTCATTCCTGGCTTTTCTTAATTTCTGTGCTGTAGCCTCAAACTGCTTATCTTCGTCAGCCATTTCTTTCTCTTTATTTTTTGTTTTCTTTTAATAGATATTATACTGAAAAAGCAGATTAAATCTAAAAAATACCTGCTTAAAAATTTATTTTTTCACTGAATAAAAGTTTTTGAGGCATTCTTTGTTTTTAAACTTTCATTAAAAAAGCTTAATATTAGTTAACAAACATTCTTTTTATTAAAATTATTCAACTTTGAAATGTAATTAAACTTAATTTTCACTCATGCTTTGCAATTAATAGTAAAATTATTTAAGTAACTAGCATTATCACATGGTATTTTCTCAATATAAAATTATCCTTCTAAACGAGGCAAAGAATTTCAAGGAACTCTTATATCATTGCAAAATGCATAATAATCTTTCCAGCGTGGCTGTCATTGTGAATCTTGTAAAGCAATCTCAAAGCATAAAATGATGTACTGTCATCATTCTGAACTAAGTAAATAATCTCAAATAAAGAGTAATTTCAAGGCAAATATAACAAAATAAATCAATTCGAGAGGTAAAATAATGCTTCAAGAAGCAACAAAAATACTTTCATCAGCATTCACAGACAGTTTTGTAAAAAGATTATGTCTTTATCTCCATGATTGTGTCAGAGAAGAAGTAAAATCTTCTACTTTCAGAAATTTAAATCAGGATAAAGATAATAAATGGATATTTGTTGAAGGAGAGGAAACACTATTAACCAATCCTGAATCTTTCTTAACCCTTGACGGTGCAAGCAGTGAAGTTACTGAACTTATGGTTCAGGCTGAAATCTCTCAGAAAGATCATTATTTAATCTATGGACACCTCTTTTTAACAGGTAAAAATACTAAAAGAAAAAGAGGTGAAGAATTTCTTACTCCACTTCTTTATGTCCCATGCAAACTTGAGAGAAATGGTATAAGTATTACTTGTACATTAACGGACGAAACACTTTCTCTTAATACAGGATCTTTAGCAGAATTACTAAAATATGATGATGAAGATAAAGTAGAACACCTATTAGAGGGTTTAATAGATGTTGTGCCTGATTTACCTCTTACCAATGAGGGAATTCAGATATTTCTTACCACATTAAAATCAATAATTCCTGATATTAACATAGATGAGAATGTTACAGATAAATTGACTGTTTCACATAAATCAGCAATTATTCTCACCAAAAGGCCAACTGTAACAGCCGGATTACTTCATGAATTAACCCAAATGGCAGAAATGCCTGTTGGTGTTTATAGAGAAACTGCTTTATCAATTATTCAGGAAGAATTTAGTAAGTCTAAAAAAGCAAAAACTCAGCAAGGAATAGCTTTTGATAATAAAAAGAATAAAAAAGAGGAATCTTTTTACCCTATAACACCATTAGATCTAAGTAATAGCCAGAAAGATGTTTTAGAGGCAACAAAACAATATCCTATTGTTTCAGTATGCGGACCTCCTGGAACAGGTAAATCCCAGACAATCGTAAACCTTGTTTCTCATCTTGTAGCATCAGGCAAGACTGTTCTGGTTGCTTCCAGAATGGATAAAGCGGTTGATGTTGTAAGTGAAAGATTAAACAATCTTGGAGCCCCATTCCTATGTTTAAGAGCAGGCAGAGCAAATTATCAAAAACAGTTAAACTTCCAACTTCAGGATCTTCTTGCAAATAAAGTAGACCTGGATTCAGGTTATGAGTTATCAATTTTATCAAACGCTGATGATATGAAAGCTCTTTATAAAACAAAGGCTGATCTTGAAAATAAATGTCAGAAAATACTGGAACTTGAAACTATTTGGCATGAAGCTCTTCAAAAATATAAAAAACACATCGAAAATCCGGATAGTGAAGGGGTAATAAAGACTGAGCTAACTAAATCCGAAATAGAAAGCTATAAAAACCTCTTAAATCAATTGGAAAAATCTTTAGAAAAAGCAGGGTTAATAAATTCTATTCTTACAAAGTTCTCTTTTAATAAGCTACGCAAGAAGCTCAATTTAAATGATATTGAGCCTTCTTTAAAAACCATAGATCAACTCCGACTAAATTTATTAACTAAAGAACTGGCTTTAAGCTTAAAAAACATTGAAGGATCTATAGGAAAAATAGGCAATATTCATCAACTTTTAGATAATTTAAAAGAATTAAGGCAAAAGCAAAAATCTTTATCCAAGGATATTCTTAAAAATCAAAGAAGAGAATCTTTAAAATCCTTAATTAGAGATCAATTTAAGAGACAGACTTTATATATTCATTCAAAAGCGCTTGTTGAAAGAAAGAAAAACCTTCAAAACAGACTCCTTCAGGATGAAGATTTCAGACCTTTACTTGAAGCTTTCCCTTGTTGGGGTGTAACTACTTATGCAATATCAGAATCTTTACCTTTAAAACCGGGATTATTTGACGTTGCAATAATAGATGAAGCCTCACAATGTGATATTGCAAGTTGTTTCCCTGTTATGTTTAGAGCAAAAAGTGCTGTAATTGTTGGTGATGATAAACAGCTTTCTCATTTGTCATTTCTTGAAAAAGCTAAAGAACAGTCTTTTTTAAGCAAATATAATATTCCTGACAGATATCAAATAATGTGGAGATTTAGGACTAATTCAATATTTGACCTTGCTAATTTCTATTCAGTACACCCAATATTGCTTGATGAACATTTTAGAAGTCGTCCGCCAATAATCAACTTCAGTAATCAGGAATTTTACGGTAACAGAATCAGGATTATGAACCGTGAATTAGCTCCGGCTGATTGTATAGAGCTACACATAGTAAAAGATGCTAAAGTTGATCTTGATAATACAAGAAATATGGCTGAAGCAGAGAAAATTATGGAAACGCTTCAGGATATTATAATTAATGATGAAAAAAATAATAGAAAACCGTCTTCAATTGGAATAATATCACCTTTCAGAGGGCAGGTTGAACTGATTAAAAAAGCAATAAGTCAGGTAATTACTGATGATATTGTCAGAAAACATCAGATAGAAGTAGGAACGGCACATACATTTCAGGGAGATGAAAAAGATATAATTCTTTTATCTTTCACACTTGCTTCAAATAGTCATCATCAGAGTTTAACATTCGTCCAAAAACCAAATTTATTCAACGTAGCTATAACAAGAGCAAGAAAACAACTGATATGCTTTATCTCAAAAGAGCCTGAAACTCTTCCGGCAGGTTTATTAAGAAGTTATGTTGAATATATTAGATCAAATCAACGAAATGCCAATATAAATCCTGAATTAATACAGGAAAACTATAATAATTCAATGGAAAAAGAAATAGCAGAATTATGTAGAGAAGAGGGATTCAAAGTTCTTCCAAACTTTGAGTCAGCAGGATTTAATATTGATCTGGTTATTTCTAATGAATTTGATTCTATAGCTGTTGAATGCTGTGGCTATAATGAAGCAACATCTCTGAATCCTTCTGAAAACTTCAGACAGGAAGATTTCTCAAAAGAAATATGGAAACAATCGATTTTAGAAAGATGCGGCTGGAAAATATTAAGAATTACGGCAAGAGAATGGAGTTATAGCCAAAAAGCTTGTATTAACAGAATTAAAGAAAGTTTAACGGGTCAAAATTTCTAAATTTATAGTTGCAAGTGCACCTGCATAAGTTTATGAGATTGCCACGCAAGTATGATTATTCCTTAAAAATTACGCTACATGGCTCGCAATGACAGTGCGAAGCACCTCGCAATTGACAAACACAATTACTCAAATTGCAACTTGAGTAACTTATTTAAAAAGTGCTTGAAATTTTGGGTTATCAGCTAAATTAGCAAAACTTTTCTCCATCAATGCTATATCTTTAATTATTTCATTGAGTTTAATTGCTAATTCAAGCTCTTTTATAGCTTCATCAGCCTTTCCAATATTTGCATAACTGCAAGCTTTTTTATAGATTAACAAAGCATCAAGAGAATTAAAATTAAGTGCTTCATTAAAGAATTTAAGAGCATCCTCTGCATAACCTTGAGATAAATACAAATCACCAATCTTATAATACAAAATAGGATCATCCGGACTTAATTCAAGGGCTTTTAAGTAAAAACTTAAAGCTATATCAGCCTGATTTGTATTAATAAAACATTGAGCTAAGTATTCATAACTTCTACTTGAATTTGGATCTAATTCAATCGCTCTTTGAAAATGCACAATCGCTTTTTTAAACTGTTTTATTTCACAAAATAAAATTCCAAGATCAAAATGGCATGCTGAATCATCAGGATTCATTTTGAGAGAATTCATATAAGCATTTATAGACTCATCGTATTTTTCCATTTTGCTGTAAGCAACACCTATATTGTAATAAGCAAGAGCTAGATTAGGCTCTTTTTCAAGGGCTTTCTGGTAATATTTGACAGCTTCAGCATATTCCTGAATATCAATAAGAAAATTTGCATAATTATATAAAATTTCATAACTATCTTTATCTTGTTCTAGAGCTTGTAGATAATATTTCTTTGCAGTCTGTATACGATTTCGCTGAGCCTCCACTTTAGCAAGGTTAACCCAACCAAGAGAAGCTAATTCTCGACATTCAGTAAGCTTTAGAAAACTTTCAAACGCTTTTTGGTGTTCTCCAACTTTTAAATATAACTCACCTATTTCTAAATAGTGTAAATATGGTTGAAATTGGTCCAATTTTCATACTCCATTATTCTTTTTGCCTTGATATCCTCTACTAAATTAAAACAATATTCACTTTTTCTGTCTATACTATTAAAAAATGAGGCTATAATTTTTTTCTAAATTTTGCACCCTTTTAATTTTAAAAAATAGATAGTACTCTGTCCCAAAATTATGATGATGGGGATATGTTATTGGCTATGCACCATGTCAATTTGAAGGTGACAAGGTCACTTATTTAAATCATCAATTATTCCACTTAATTATGTGTGTTAGCACCTACGGAATCAGGTAAGGTGCGCAATGCGCACCGAAAATAAACTATAAACAACAAAAAGTCAGATCTAAGATCTGACTTTTAATTTCTGGGGCGAAAGGATTCGAACCTCTGAATGCCTGGACCAAAACCAGGTGCCTTACCGCTTGGCTACGCCCCAATATTTTGTATAGACAATGCAGTATTATTTTATTAAAGCTGCGTCTAAAATGTCAAGCTAATCTTTTTAGTATAACTGTATGTTTTAAATTATACAAGTATCTTGGGATTTTAATATGTTCTAAGCATTTATCTAACAAGGTTCACAATAAGATTGTAATATTATTCACTATAAAAGACAATTTTAGAATTAAATACCTTAGAAGCTATTCAGGAACTAAATTCTTATGTCATGACAAAGAGGCAGTAACTGAGGTCACATTTTTACAGCGAATACTTAAATTAGTGCGTGGTGATCTCAAGATAGCATAATTATGAGAACAGATTCCGAAGGAATCTTCGCAATGATAAAGGTTAGCTTTTTATTCCCGGATTGGTTAAAAAGTCAGGTTAGGATGCATTATAACTGTTAATTTTAATGTTTTCCCCATCTGTTTTAATCTCAATAGCATTATCTTTATCTGTTCTTAAGGTTTTAATATCAAATTCTTTGAGAATATTTAAGGTCAGCTTATCAGGATGGGAATACTTATTTTTTCCAACGGATATAACTGCGGTTTGAGGCTTTAAATAATTAAGAAATTCTTCATTAACAGAATTAAAGCTGCCATGGTGTCCTACTTTAACCACATCTATAGGCTTATTTACATATTTTTTTATTGAATTCAATGATTCAGCTTCTGCATCCCCCATTAGTAAAGCTGAAAAGTCTTTATATTCTAGGTATAAAATTACCGAAGTATCGTTATTCGTATCGCCATATATATTTGCCGATTTAATAACACTGATTTTCAAGTCTTTATCAATGTCAATTTTATTTCCATTAGTTAGATGCTTTACAGTAATATTTTTTTTACGAATAAAATCCTGAGTTTTTTTATATATTGTTGAATCAGTTTTTTCTCCGTTATCCATAATCTGGCTTGTTTTTATCCTTTTAAGTACATCTACAGTCCCACCAATATGGTCTCTATCAGGATGGGTTAAAACAAGAACATCAAGTTTATTAATTCCTTTATCCCTTAAATAAGGGACAATTATTGTATTAGCCGAACTAAAATCTTTCCTACCTATATCACCCGTATCTACAAGAATATTACGCTTATTTGGTGTCTGAATTAATATTGAATCGGCTTCTCCCACATCAAAAAACAGCAGTTTTAAGTCTTTTGAGAAATTTTCCTTAAACGATAGAGAAACTATAGCCAGCACTATAGCTAAAATTACAAAATTAAGTTTTTTCTTAGAAAAATCCCATTTAATATGCAGTGTTATAATCAAAATAAGAACATAAAATAAGATAGCTGAAAGTATTTCTGGTGAAGCAAAATAATATAATGACCCTGGTAAATCAGATGTGAATTTTGATATATAAAGCAAAAGAGCAATGAAAGGCTCAATCAACTTGTCTAGAAGCCAACAAATTCTTTCCCCTATTACAGGAATAAGACAAAATATACTGCTGGTAAATCCTGCAAAACTTATAATACCTACAAATGGCACAACAATTATATTTGCAAAAACAGAATACGTAGCAAACGTGTTGAAATGGAATAACTGAATAGGTGCTACCCATAATTGAGCTATTATTGGGATTAAAATACTCCCTGAAATAAAAATAGGTATAGGTTTTAGCTTTTCAATAAAAATGGATGTACACATTAATAAACCAAAAGTAACCACAAAGGAAAGCTGAAAACCTATATCAGTAATCATTAAAGGATCAAATAACAACATAATTGCACAAACAAGAGCTAATAAAGCCACATTATCAGCCTGTCTGTTAATAAGTTTTCCAAAAAGAATAAACTCCAACATCCAAGTGGCTCTTGTTACAGAAGGAGGTAATCCTGTTAAAAATGCATAAACAGCAATAAGAACCATTCCTCCTATTATTCTTAAATTGAAGGGTATAAATAATTTCTGTGCTAGAAATGTCCATATTCCAAAAATTAAAGCAACATTCATTCCTGAGGCTGCTAGAAGATGCAGTAAACCTGAATTAATAAAATCTTGCTTCACGTTCTTAGGTGTTGGAACTGCATAATCACCAAAAACCATGCCGCCTAGTATTTCTACTTTCGGTGATTTTAGATTTTCTCTATGAATTGAGATAATTTTATTTTTTACTTTGTTTAATTCCTGTAAAAAACCCCATTTACCAGATTTTGGATGTTCTATTATCTTAAAATCTTTATATCCTACATAAGTTACCGTAAAAACTCTAGAATTACTCAAATATTTTGTATAATCGAACTGCCCCGGATTGGTGGCTTTAAATGGTGGTCTTATATATCCGGTTACCTCAATTACATCACCTATATAAATTTCCTGAAACTTCCTTTTTTTATCAAAAATTGTAACCAGTGTCTTTGCTTTTACAGGTTTCCAACCAGAATCTCCCTTTTTAAGAGAATTAACCTCAAATTCGAATTTAGTTTTATAGCCCCCATCATCTTTTAGTTGCGTTATAACCCTACCTTTTAAACTGGCTTTGATGGGAGCTAAATTTGCCAAATCATCAGGTTGAGGCATTTTATAGTTTGTATAAAATATAGAAAAAACCAGCACCAAACAGTTAATTAAGATAAATTTATATGAAATTACCTTGAAATAAAATAAATACAGAATCATAACTAATAAAAAAGCAGCAAAATAAGGAATTAAACCTAATAAAGTTGAGGCAACTCCTAATATAAAAGTTAAACAAACAATCAATGTTTTATTAGTCTTGTTTAAATTCATAAAATATGCAAATTATATATCTATAATCTCTTATTTATAACAATTTACCAATTAGTATATACTTAAAAGCTTTAATTTCAAATTATAATCCTAATTTAAAAAGCAAAAATATAAACAGTAATCTATTTTTAAATTAAGAGTATTAATTTAGCTGTAGGATATTATATTTTTGAAATCATAAATGTATACGATGTCATACTAAAGTTGTACTGATAATATGGAAACATACTCCTTAGAAGACGACGATACACATATCCCTAATCTAGCTATGCACATCCCAAATGTCATAGCTTTTTTATTGGTTTTTAACTGTAAAATCTTTAATAATTAAAGTATTGATCAAAATCTACATCTTCAAAACTGCATAATAAAAGATAGACTGAATCATTTTCATCCATTCGCTGAAAATTATAATCATTAAATTCCCAGTATTTTGGATTAATGCCTATTGATCTAATAAGCCCCTTATCTTGTAAGATTCTTAATTTTTTCTTGACGATTTCCATTTTTATATTGAGTTTTCTGGATAATTCAATAGCAGTTGTACCTTCTGGTCTTTCTCTTCTCTGAGGATTACTAAACATAAGTTCTAAACCAATTTTTTTCAAAATTTGGTCTTCTTCTATATCAATTTTATCCAGCTCTTCCAGCATAATTAACTCTATTTTTGATAAACATATTATAATTTTATTCTAATACTCAACAATAAACAATATTTTTAAAGTTATAGCGCTTTAATTTAATCTATTACACTATCTAAATTACGCTAATCCTATTTAATATAACCTGCTATAATGCATGTGATTACAGAAACAGGAGGAGATAATAAATGAAAAAATATTCAATTACGCTGTTAATTTTAGCCATATTTACGTTATTGATAACCTCAAATATAGTACAAGCACAAGATGTAGCAAAAGAAAGCGATAGAGGAACACTTTCTGCTAGAGGAACAGCTACACAGACTTTTCCACCAGATACAGCAACTATAACTTTAGCTGTAGAAACTCAAGCTAAGACAGCTTCAGAGGCAGCAACCCAGAATGCAACCAAAGCCAGTAATGTTGTCAACAAAATAAGAAATCTAATTAATACAAAACAAGGGGATGCTATTCAAACATCCAGATATTCTATTGTTCCTATTTATGAATATACTAAAGATCAAAGAAAAAATATCCTAACTGGTTATAGAGCTGTAAACCAAGTTACTATTAGAACAAAACAATTAAATAATGTCAGTAATATAATAGATACAGCTATAGCAAGTGGAGCAAACAGAGTTGAAGGAGTTAATTTTACTCTTTCTGACAGAGAAGCATATTGTAATAAGGTGTTAGCTGAAGCAACAAAAAAAGCTCAGGAAGAAGCAAGAGTAGTAGCTGGAGTGCTTGGTGTAACAATTACAGGAGTAAAGCAGGTAAATTCATCCTGTGGAGAGGAATATCCAAGACCTGTCTTTAGAGCAATGGCAGGAGATGTAGCAGAAGCAGCTGCCATGCCTCCAACTCCAATAGAAGCTGGTGATGTCACTGTTCAAGGAAGTGTTAATGTAGACTTTTTTATAAAATAAGCTTAAGTCATACAGAATGACTTAAGTTGCTATTACTCTGTTAAGAAAGTTTTGTCGGATAAGTTTTCTCCGTCGCTGGTGCTAACGCACATAATT
>Ga0154603_1113_pt3 | contig 23243 bp, 20 predicted proteins | sample RifGroF2_FD_116032 | JGI IMG/M metagenome (GOLD analysis project Ga0154603, IMG submission 116032) | Candidatus Melainabacteria bacterium GWF2_32_7 | reverse complement strand
AGAGAAAAGCTTCCTCAAGCTTACTGGATAAGAATAAACCCTTTATTCGTAATGCACGGCAAACAAATCTGCAAAACCGGCCGTCCCTGGTGTGATATTTGCCCAATTCTTGATTATTGCAATCAGGTTGGCGTTAAACCCAGAAAAATCGTGTTTAAAGAGGAATAAGTACCTAAAATTGTATTCTTTAGTCAGTAAAATTACACCTTTTTTGTCGCATTGTCATTGCGAGCCATTAAGTATAGCTTTAGAATGACAATCGTTCTTGCGAAGCAATCTCAAAGCTTAAAATGTTAAGCTGTCATTCTGAGCGAAGCGAAGAATCTCTTTTATAAGTACTTTTATTTTACAAAAGGGCTGCACCCCTTTACCCGCCATACTTTTCTTTACTTGCATAAAGAAAAGTATGCAAAAGAAAGTGCACCCTGAGCTCCAGCTTCTATATTTCTAACCTGCTATTTTTAATTTATTTGTTGTACATGCTTGCAAACTCGCTTCGCTCAGACAGTGCAAGCTAGCCTTCATCCCCGCAGGTTGAAATATTACGAAGCTTCCGCTAAGGGATTTTATTAAACAGGGATTATGCAGGTACCTGACGTAAAGCCTTGTTATTAATACTATATCTTCAGAAATCAAAAAGGTGTAAAACAGGTGCACAGGAATTGCAAAAATTACAATAAATAAAAAATAATTTCAAATTCACAATTCCTCTGATAATCCCTTAAAATAAAATATCTTTCAGATAAAATAATAAAAAGTATATTAAGTATGGACTAACAACAATATGACAAATAAAAAAATAATTTTAGCTTCGGCATCTCCAAGAAGAAAGGAACTGTTAGCAAACTTGGGTCTTAAATTTGAGGTTATTCCCTCAGAAATTGAAGAGATTATAGAAGGCAAAGTATTCTCATGCCAGCTAATCGAACAATTAGCTCTAGATAAAGTTATGGATGTAAAGGAAAAGGTAAACTATCCAGCTATTATTATTGGCTCAGATACAGTGGTAGTAATAGATAACAAAATTCTTGGTAAACCAAAAGATAAACAAGATGCTTTTAATATGTTAAAAATGCTGAGCGGAAACACCCATGAAGTAATCTCCGCTATAGCAATTACAGATACAGAAACAGGCAAGACTCTGGCAAATTCAGTTACCAGCAAAGTAACATTTAAAGAATTATCGAATTCTGAAATAAATAATTACATAGCTACAGGCGAACCCATGGATAAAGCTGGTGCATATGCAATACAGGGCATAGCCAGCATCTTTATAAAGTCAATAAGTGGATGTTACACGAACATTGTCGGTATATCCACTTATAAACTTGTTGAAATGCTAAAAGAATTTGAAATCAGAATCCTTTAAGGGCACTAAAAGCAGGTTAGACGGTAATGCCTTTAAAAAATTCCAGCAAATAATAAAAGAGGACTAATCAGTCCTCTTTTATTATTGTACTTAAGAATTTCTTGTCGTACTCTTAATCATTAACCTTCATTACAAGGTGGGGATATATGAGTTACATCAATATTGTCTGTAACTTCAGGCTCTTGAGTTTCTTCGTCTGATTTATATGGAAACTTTTCTTCTTTTTCCTTCTTAGGCTTTTCTTTAGGTTTTTTCTTTTCACCCATAGCGCTGGTACTCCCTTCTGATTGTTTGAGTGCTTTTTCAGCTGTCTCAATTTCATCATCAAAAATTTTACCAGTAACGCTTAAACTTATTCTACGGTCTTCTGGATTAAATCTTACTACTGTTGTTTCGATACTTTTACCTACTTCTAGAGCTTCACCTGTCTGGTTTTGGTATTCCATTACTTCTTTATAAGGTAGTAATGCTTCAATACCAGGATATACTTCTATGAAAGCACCGAAGTGTTTAATTCTAATAACTGTCCCGGTGATTTTTTCACCTTCTTTTATAACATTAGCAGCTTCTGACCAAGGGTCGGGCTGTTGACTCTTCAGACTCAGGCTAACTCTTTGCTTATCATGGTCTATACCAATAATCTCAACATTAATCCTGTCACCAACAGATAATATATCAGCAGGATGATCTACCCAACGCCATGACATTTGAGATAAAGGCAACAATCCATCAATTCCACCAATATCCACAAAAGCACCAAAGTCTGCAAGTCTTACTACTTCGCCTTCTACGACTTGGCCCACTTCAATTCTTTCAAATATATCTTTTCTATTTTCAGCTTGCTGCTCTGAAACAACTTTTCTATGAGATAAGATGAGATTATTTTGTTGTGCATCAATAGACAGAATCTTTAATTTAATTTTTTCACCAATAAGTGCTTCAATATCCTTTGCTCTGACATGACTTGAAGGAACAAACCCACGTAGCCCAAGGACATCAACCAATATACCACCCTTAACAACTGATGTGACTTCTCCTTCAACAACAGCATCTTCATCTCTAAGATCTTCAAGCTGCTTCCAACTATAAGCAGATGCAACTTTCTTAAGTGATAAGGTTAATTGACCTTCTTCATCTTCTTCTCTGATTATTAAAAATTCTTTCTCATCCCCAATCTTAACTACTTCTTGAGGATTTTTAGTATAAATATTTGAAACTTCTTTTTGAGGAACAATAGCAGCAGTTTTAGCACCAATGTCTACAAGAACACGGCTAGATTCATATCCTATAACTTTTCCTTTTACAAGATCACCTTTTTTAAAGCTATAATCATACTTTTCTAACAATTTCTCAAATTCGGTGAGCTCTTCTTTATTCCTATTTGCAATATCTAGAGCCTTATCTGCTGTCATCCAAATTAAACCTCCAAGCCAAATAACTTTTTAGAAATTTCTTTTACAATAAATATTATATCAAAAAAAAATTATTTCAAAATTTAGCATTCATTTTGATATAAATAATCATATTTTAGAGTCAGCTAACAAAAAACTACCCAAAAGGGTAGTCATACAACAATTAATTTAAATAGTGGACGAGTAAATCTTCCTTCAAGCATACAGATCTCATTCTTTTTATGGCTCTAAGCTCTGTTTGCCTGACACATTCCTTCGTAACTCCATAAATTCTCCCTATCTCATCCAAAGTCTTGTTGGTTGAAGTATTAAGTCCAAACCTCATTGATATGACTTCCTTCTCTCTTGTTTTTAATCCGTCTAAAACTTTATTTATATCATGCCTTAAATAATCAAACTCTGCCTCCTTTTCAACCCTATAATTAGTATCAATTAAAAATTCAGAAAAACTTGCTTCATTACCATCAGGCAATTCAAACCTTGCATCAACTGAAACCGGTTTACTTAAAGCATTTATATAATTTTCTATTTTGGATTCAGAAATATTTAATTTATCAGCTACATCTTTTATAGCAACATGACAGTTATATATTTTTTCCATATCTGATTTAACTTTGGAAAATTTAGTAAGAGTTTCCTGGATATATACAGGTATTTTCATACTGTGAGATTGCTCTGAAACAGCCTTATTTATAGCCTGCTTGATCCACCAGGTAGCATAAGTACTAAATTTAAAGCCAAGTTTATAGTTATATTTTTGTGCAGCAACGATTAAACCAAGATTTCCTTCCTGAATTATGTCTAAAAAAGGAAGATTATTGTTTATATACTTTTTAGCTATACTTACAACTAATCTAAGGTTGGCTTGAACTAATTTTTTCTTAGCTATAATATCGCCATTAGCAACCTTTTTACCTAATTCTATCTCTTCAGCAGCTGATAATAATTTAATCCGACGAATTTTTGCAAGATATGCCTTTGTCGCATCATCAAATGTTACAGAGTAAGTTTCCTGACACTTCGAGCTTAAAGCTTGTGGAATCAAGAATTCTTCTTTAAGACTCAAACAATCTTCCTTCTGACTTCTCTCTAGCCCTCTGACTTCTTCAACAATTTCTCTCATAATAAAGCTCCTTCAATCTTTAGGTTATCCATACAGACGAAGTTAATCCGGTAATCTTTAAAAATATTGGGAAAGTAAATGATACTTAAGCTTTATTCAATAAAAAAGCTTAAATGTGATCATAACTTATACAAGAGTATTAAATGACGCACAACTACTTGCTATATCTCATAGATACAGAGTTAATAATCCAACACCTTTAAACTAACACAACCTTGCTATACTGCCACAATTAAATTAGATAGACAGCAACAAAAAATAAAAACGAGACTTCAAAGATCGTTCTGACTTGAGAGTTTTAGTTAATATATCTTTCGTATATATTTTATATATTAACAGACGAATCGCACTCCGTCAATTCTAATATTAAGAATTATTAAAACGTATTTTCATTTAATCATAATGTCTTAATATTTCTTAATATATCCCAGCAGGTCTTTATATTTATGAAAACATTATTGTCTATTTTTTATTCCTTTTTAGACAATCTATACTATTAAATATTATTTTATTCTTGTTATACGCTCATATAAATCTGAATAAATGCCTAATTCTACTAGCTCTCCTGGAATTATGGAAAGAGTATTAATGCTATCAGGAATAATTCTTATTTTTTTAAGTATATCGCCTACCAGTTCAGAACAAATAATTCTACTTTTTTTACTGGAAGATGGTGCTTCTGGTAGATTCATGACTCCCAACTTCTTACCTGCTAAATGAAGCAAAGTTTTAAAGTTATAGTTTATTCCAGTAAGATTTTTTACTTCCGTATTAAAACTTTCTCTATTTTTCTTCACTTTTTTTCGGGCTTCAGTATTTAATCTAAATACATATACTTTTCTATCTATATTTAATGTATTCAGCCTATTTAATTTTAACCGGTCATTGAGATTTATTATTTCAGATTTTGGATAGTTTGATTCTAATACAAAATTGTTATTACACATAATTCCCATATGAGCAATTTTAGAGCACGTTAATAAATTAATGAGTCCACGCAGCGGGAGTTCTGAAAAACCAACAACATCCCCAGTTTGAGGAGAATCATTATTTCTTTTTCCACTTGATAATTTTTTAAAGAATTCAACTAATTTTTTTACATTATTTTTTGTGGAATTTTCAAGATTTATTTCAATTTTTCGGCTCGGATTTCTATCTGTGTAAACATAAAACCGATTATTTGTTTTTTGTTTTGGAGATATTATTAAAACATCATCACATTGGTAATCGAGTAATTCTTCATTAGTTTTGAGGACTGTCTGCCTAAAATCTTTTTTTAAATGGTCAAGTTCAGATTTGTCTTTGCACTTAACTTGTAAACTACCTTCAAAAGAAATATAAGGTTTTTGCATTAATTTTGGTGCGGTAATCATTATAAATCAATATTCCCATTTATACTTACTTTTAATTATACAAAAGACTATGAATAAATTTTATTGCCAATAAAAATGCAGAAAAATTCTATGATTTTTAAAAGCTGGTTTTTTACGCTGTCCTTAAAACGAGTTTTAATCGAATTATTTGTTAAATTTCAGTAAACACATGTTAAATTATTGTTCTTTTTCACATAAAATTAGTTAAGTATTCATTAATACCCACATTGAAAATAAGTTACGGCATAGTTTAATCAATGCATAAATAGCCATTATTGCGGCTATTAGGTTTACTTAACTACAAAAGAACGGCATTTATATGTATATTGAAGGTCCGCTTAGATCAGGGAAGACTTCAAGACTTATAAGCAAGTTTATTGAGCTTATTAATTCCGGGGTGTCAACTTCAGAAATACTGGTTATTTGTGCAAATAGCTTTAAAAAAAGAGCTTTTATAGAAAAAATAAAAGGTGGTCTATTAAATAGTAGCTTAAAGGGATTTGGAAACTTCCCAATATATACGTTTAACGGAATTGTCTACAATACTATACGTAATTACTGGCCTATAATTGAAGAAAAAATTGCCAGTAAAAGCAATAATCATACAATATTGCCAAACCTATGCGGATTAGAAGCCACTGAATATATATTAAAACTGTGCATCAATGAGATTAATCAAAAGCATAATTTTACCGATACTTTCCTTGATTATTACTCCAATCCTAATCTCATTCATCAATTATTAAGAAGATACAGGCTTATTACGGAAAATTGCCTTACAGAAGCTGAAGTTGAAGAAAAATCAGCATTCTTAGATGAGACTTTTAGAGAACCAGCAGACAATGCTTTAAAAGAACTCAAGGATAAAACTCTGATTCTAAGGAGCTTTGATTATTTAAAACAGACAAATACATTTTTATATTTGATAAAAAGCATTCCACAAGTATCTAAAAACTTTGAACATATTAAATATCTACTTGCAGATGATGTAGATGAGCTTTCTTATGCAGCACAATCATTTATAAAAGCTATGCTTCCTAATATAAAAGAATTTTATTTAACAGCTGATCCTGAAGGAGGAACCAGAAGAGGCTATTTATGTGCTTATCCTGATGGTTGGAATGAGATAAAGCAGGTAAAGAATGCAGAAATTGTAAAACTTGAAACTCAAAAACCTCTTTATAGTGATGCAACAAAATTATTTAAAGCAATAAAATTAAATCAATCAGGAAACTTTGAACATATAAAAACTATTCACGAAATAAAAAGAGCACAAATGCTTGAATCAGCTTTAAATAAAATAAAAGAATTAATTAAAAAAGATAAAGTTAAACCAGAAGATATTATAATCGTCACCCCTGTTATTGATGAAAGCATTAAATGCACGCTAATTGAATTTTTTGATCAGGAATATATCCAATACCAGTTCCTGTCAGGCACAAAGAAACTGGTTGATAATCCAATTGTATTTGGCTGTTTAATAATGTCACAGCTGATTAATGATAACTGGAAATTAAAGCCGACTGCTTTTGAGGTTAGAATCCTGCTTACAAACCTATTAGGAATACCCATACATTACTGTAAAGATATTCTAGACAGCTATAAAAAACATAAGAAATTAAAAGAAGATATAGATCTTGAACAGGAAGAGTTTAATCAAAAATATCAGGCCCTGATACAAGTAATAAATGGATTAAAAGATAAAAAACTTGATCTATATGAACAAATAATCGAGATCTTTACTCGATTAATAGCTTCTGAAATTAAAGAAAACTCAGAACTGGATGATCTTAATGAGACTTTAAAATCACTTGATGGTTTCTTTAAAGTTATAGAAAAGCTTGATAAAGATGAAAAACCGGAATGTCCTGAAAAAGAATGGCTGATTCAGATAAAAAACACCGTTGTATCAGACAACCCACCATCTGCACCTGACATTAGGACTGATAGTATAATAATAGCAACCCCTCAAAGAATTGTGGATCTGGAGCTTGAATCAAAACATCAAATATGGCTTGATATATCGAGTACAGTATGGACAAAAGATGATACAGGGCCTCTTTATAATTCATGGGTTTTCCAAAAAAATTGGAATAAACAGGAATATACTCCTGAAATTCATAAAGAATTAACCTTAAATAAAACTGCACACTTATTAAGAAAACTGGTTTTATGTGCTAATGAAGAGATAACAGCTTATTCAAGTCAACTTGACAGTTCAGGCAATGAAAATATAGGAATTTTACCTCAGTTTTTAGATCAAAATTCCTGTAAATTAAATACTGATTTTAAAGTTATCATTCCTCGTGAAGACCAAAAGCCTGTCCTTGAATATTCAGGTGGAAAAATGGCAATTCCTGCCGTTCCGGGTGCAGGAAAAACGACTATTATGCAGGCATTAATTATTGAATTAATTAAAAAAGGAATTAAACCAGGAGAAATATTAGTTTTAACTTATATGGAATCAGCTGCACGGGTTTTTCAAAACAGAATTAAAAGAAGCTGTCCTGGCTTAAACGAACTTCCTTACATAAATACCATCCACGGTTTAGCTCTTAAAATCATCCAGGATGAAGATAATTTTGTAAAATTAGGCTTAAATTCAGATTTTCAAATATGTGACGACACAGATAGAACAAAAATTCTATATGAAGTATGCTCTCAACACCTCCCACCAGGGGAAGAAGATATCAACAAATGGATGGAACTTAATGCCAAAGCTATTTCTAAGGGAAAATTAGCAGACCTTAGCTGGCAGGAAATTGCCAAACATATAAAAACAAGTAATAATCAACAATTAAGGGAGTTTTTGCCTGTATATAAAGCTTATATTCAAACTCTCAAGGGTAAAGGTTTGATTGACTTTGATGATCTTCTTGTAATGGCAACAAAGCTGCTAAGAAACTATCCTGAAATCAGAAACTATTACCAAAAACAATATAGATTTATCATTGAAGATGAAGCACAGGATTCATCAAAGATACAACAGGAATTTATTTCTATAATAAGTGATTACCATGGAAACCTTATTAGATGTGGAGACGCCAATCAGGCAATTACAACAACTTTTTCAAATGCCGATGTGCAAGGATTCAGAGATTTTATAGAGAATAATAATTGCGTCTCTATGCTAAGTTCTCAACGTTGCTCTAAAGAAATATATGAACTGGCTAATCACTTTATAGATTGGTCAAAAACACAAGAAGACTTAAATAATGCTTTTCTTGATCTTAAAATGGAACCTGTGGAAGGCAAAAATCCTGAAATTAAAGATGGATTAAATTTTAAAATTCTGGAAACCGTCGATAGTGAAAAAAGTTGGATATTAAGCGAAATAAAGAAATTACAAGGTCAAGATCCTGATTTAACCTGTGGTATTCTCTTAAGAGCTAACTGGCAGGTATTTGAATGGGCGAATTATCTGGAGAAAAATGATATAAAATATGTCTGCTTCACTGATACATTAAAACAAAAAAAAGTATTCAGATTTCTGCTAAAATTCCTGGAATCTCTTGAAAACCCCTGGGATAATAAGCTTATATCTGAACTTTATGAAGAATTTATAAACGCAAAAATTATTAAAAAAGACTTTGACTCTGTAAATTTTCTCAAAAATAAAATAGGTTCACCATTTATTAGTTATGATTCTACAGAATTAATAACTGAAAATTTAGTCAATTTCTGGTGGGATTTACATTATTGGCTTGAAAATTCATATCTCCCAACAGAAGAATTAATTCTTAAACTGGGTTCTTACTATTTTGATAATATTATTGACAAATCAAACGTGCATCTTTTATCCGTATTAGTTAAAAAATTCAAAAATAATTTTACAGATCACAGTGATAATTCTAAAATAATCAATCTTCCTGACATAGTTAAACACTTTAAAGACTTAAGTAAAAAAAGTAAAATAGGCGGCGTCAGGTTCTTTAGCGAGTCTGAAGAAAATAAAGATAATCCCTTAGCTGGATATGTACAAATTATGACTGTGCATAAAGCAAAAGGAAATGAATTTGATGCCGTATTTATGCCTGAGATGTATGAAACGTCTTATAGTATATCTCAAGAATTCACAAAAGTAAGAACTGAAGATGTTTTACTTCAACAAATAAGCAATATCAGTGAATCTGAAAGCATAAAATCCGAACTTCAGATTAAAATTGCACAAATGGAAGAAACTCTAAGGCTTATTTATGTAGGCATAACAAGAGCTAAAAAATATCTTTATATAAGCTCAGCCTGCAAAAGACTTACAAAATATAATAAAAGCTATGACGTATTACCATCTAAAGTTCTTGAATATTTTGTTTCTCTTCAGGAAACAAAATCTAAAGACAGGCTTTATATCCCAAACAATAAAACCATAGTTTCTCCAAATATACCTGAGATTTCGGAGGACGTTTTATGCTAAAACTTTATTATGACTATCTTAGCAAGCAGAGATATTTCTTCAATTGCTGTTGAAATTGCTTCGCATTTCAAAGGCAATTTCAGAAACAATCTCTGCCTGAATTATTAAATAAATTGCAGTAAAGAGTAAAAGAAAATGGACAAGAATACTTTCAATCACGATAAATTTAATACCTGGGAAAAATGTAAAAAAAGATATTATTTCAAATATATTAAAGAGCTTAAATGGCCTGAATTGGGCGATAATTATAAGCTTGGTCAGTCTATCCATGCCCTTATTGATTATTATTTAAGAGGCTTAAAAGTTGACCATCTTTTAAAGACTGCTGATAGCGAAATAAAAACCCATTGGGAATCTATACAAAATCATTCCATAATAAAAAACGATGTAATAGTCACTGAATGGGCTTTTAATTCCAGAATAGGAGATTCGAAATACTGGCTTAACGGTAGAATTGATGCTGTTTTCTATAACAAAGAACAGGCAAAATATATAATAGCTGACTGGAAAACAGGACAAAATATTCCTAAAAACCCTGAAAGTGATTTTCAAAGCATGCTGTATTTGTATGCTTTTTATAGAGGTCACAAAGATTTAAAGCTTAAATTAAAACAAGAAGACATAGTTTTTCAGTATATTAAAACTCCAAATATGGACAATCCATCTTCAATTTCTTTCTCAACTAAAAAAGATTATGAGGAAATCTTTCTGGAAAAAATAAATGAAATAGAAAGTACAAAGGTTTTTTATAAAACCGATCCTTGCCCCTTAAAGACACATTGTCAGTATAAAAAACTGTGTTTATCTGATTAATTCCTAAAAAGTATGAGTGAGTACATTTTCTCCGTCGCTATTGTTTCAAAAAATTGACATGAAACAAAGGCTCCTACGAAAACATACTCACTCTGCATAATTAATCAGTCAGAGTACTAACAGTAAATTGATATAAATAAGTTTTTAGTTTATTATTCTCAGCTGATTGAGAAGCACTTTATGCCTTAGTCTTTGTCTTTTTCAGCTGCTTTAACAGCCTTTTCCACAAATTTTGACAACTGTCCTGGAGGACCACAGAAAAAGAATGGTGGTGGTGGAGGCTGTGGAGTTTCACTAACAGATTCTGATGAAGAAGATGTTGATGATGAACTTGTCCCAGTAGACACAACAGGTGCAGCATATTCACCGGGAATAGCCTCCCAATCCGGATGATATTTTACTGTCTCGCCAATTACAGGCGTGCCAACTTTTATTTCCATTGCTTTTTCTATATCTGTTTTTACTACTTCATATACATCCTTCATTTCCTGGGTTAACTGACCAGTTTTATTAGCATATTCAATCAAATTAATCATATTTTTATAATTAGTATAAGGATTAACAGTATCAGGTCCAACATAATAATATTTATCAAATATTTCTTCTGTAGTCTCAGATGTAGTAGTGACTGGAGAATCCTGATGACTTAAAATAATATCTTTTGAGATTGTCCCTGAATCTATTAATGGAGTAATTTCACGGAGTATTGCATTTGCTGTAGTAGTTACAGTACAAATATCTTCACAGGTATCTTCTGACAAATCTATATCAATAACTTCTTTTGTCAGTATTTCTTCAACAGTATCAACCGCAGGAAGCGACTTACAAGCAGGACTTAGTAAGCTTGCAACATTAATATTATAACTCCCTGAGAGATTAGCATCGCCCAGCATATTTACTATCTTGATTATTGATTCATCAGAGAGATTCCCACCTGTACTAGCATCAACCCCACCGAGTAAAACCATTATGGATTTTATTTCATCAACACAGTCTTTCGCTGAAGGATCATTCAATAAAAGTTTGTATTGCTCAACAAATTGATTAGAATTAGGACCCAGCAATGTGACATATTTGTATACATCATTATCCTTGTATTTTGGAGAACTATTAATTATTCTGTCTGATGCGCTTTTAAATAAAGGTGGAAAGGCAATTAATCCAACTAATAAAACTACTAGCGCAACCGTTAAATATTCAACATAACCCTGCGCCTTTCTACTAAAATAACGCTTAGTCAGCTTCTTCAATTTTATTCACTCCTTCTTTAAACTCTGCTTAAATAATTAAGAAGATATTTATGCATATTATTCCCAACATAATGAATACTTATTCAATAAATCATGTAAATTTTACATATGATAATATTTGAGACAGCTTGAAAATTATCCCAAATCTCACTATTTAACCTCAATATATAATGAATGCACTTAAAAAACCTAAATAACTCAAAACTACTATTTAACATGAATTGCTAGATCAATAAAAAGCTTGATATAACTGAATTAAAATTATCAAAATTATATAGATTTGATAAAGAGCGAAGTGGGAGCTAAATAAGCTCATTCTCAGCTTTTGCCCTTTATCCACCTTTAGGGTGGCAGGGGTGGGTTTTTGAGAATTTGGCTAAAATCAATTAGCAATTCAAGTTATTTAAAGAATACTTACTAATGATAAATTTAATGAATTAAATAATTAAGAAAAAGGTCTCTCAGCTTAATTCAGATACTCACTCAAATCACCGGGTTCTCCACAGAAATAAAATGAGGCTACTTCAGGAGCCGATGATCCACCACCACCTGAATCTTCTGGCGGTGAATAATATGTACTTGAAGATCCATCAAGCCTAACAGGTATTGATTCCCAGCCAGGATGATTCATAGAAGTATAATATGATGGCGATTCGAGTGTTAAGAGCATTGCTTCTTCTACTTTTAATTTTAATTTTTCATATACTGCCGCTAATTCTGATGTTAATTGACTATTTTTACTGGCATGCTCAATTAAATTAATCATGTTTTTATAGTTGGTATATGGCCTTGTTGTATCAGGTCCAACATAATAATACGTATCAAGGGTATCTTGTAAATTTCCGTGTGATACTGAACCTATTGAAGAAACAGGAGAATCAGTATGATTAACAAAAATATTTCTTGGTATAGTTCCGTTATCAACTAATGAACTTATTTCGCGAACCACTGCATTTGCTGTAGTAGTTATAGTACAAACATCCTCGCAGGTATTCTGCATTAAATCAAGATTAACTACCTCATTTGTCAGTATTTCTTCAACTTTATCAACAGCTGCAAGAGACTTGCAAGCAGGACTTAATAAATTTGCAGCTGTAATACTATAACTTCCTGCAAGATTAGCATCCCCAAAAGCACTTACTACCTGTGCCAGGGAAGTACTCGAAAGATTTACACTATTTCCAGCATCAATTGCAGCAACCGTACTCAGTATGGATTTTACTTCATCAACACAGGTTGCAGCTGCAGGATCCTCTTCCAGCTTTGTGAATTCTGAAGTAAATTCTCCAGTATATGTCCCTAATACCTGAGCATTTTTATATGCATCATTGTTTTTAACTTCTGGAGAATTATTAACTACTTCATTCGATGCGGTTAGAAATAAAGGAGGAAAGGATATTAACGTAATTGCTATAATTATTGCTGCAACACCTAGATACTCAACGTAACCCTGTGCTTTTCTGCTTAGGTAACTCCTTCTCATATTTTTCACACTCTTTCCTTTATTTTTTATACACAAATATAAGGTTATTTTATAACCATATTATTCCTTTTTAGTGAGAAAATTATTCAATAAGTCATAAAAATTTTTACATATAATAACAATTGCAACAATCTGTTCACCAATTGTTGCTGCAATTTAAGTCATATCCTGAATATAATCCAATTACAAGATTTTTCCAGTAATATAACCGTTTTTGAATTCTGTTGTTATGGATAAAAGATCAATTAGGCTGCAATCCCTTAAATCTTTATCAAGATTAACTTCAATTAAGTTCTTACCAGCTTCAGAGGTTCTAAATAATTCTTGAATATTAGATTTATAATGATCAAAAAACTTAATAGCAATATCAGCAGCATCTGATAGCTCATATTCCTGATCATTTTCCTCGCACCTCTTAATGAGCTGCTTTGCAATTAAGCCAGCACAAGCAGTATCCTCTTTTGTGGTTTTATTAGATCTTCCTGCGCATAAAATTAGAACATCATTCTTCTCTTGAAATACTCTATCAACACAAGCAGTAGTATTTACAAAGGCACCTGTGGTAATAAACTTTGCACTTTGAGAGAGTTTTAAAGCCATTGTTCCATTTGTTGTGGTAAAAATAATAGTCTTTCCCTGGACTTTGTCCTGAGTGTATTCAGAAGGAGAATTTCCTAAATCAAAGTCTTCAGGCTTAATACAATGTCTTTCCCCTGCCAGTAAAATTTCTTCTCCGGGAAATTTCTCTGCAATTTTTTTTGCTTCTTCAATTGTCTCTACAGGAATTATCTTAGAGCATCCCTGAATTTCTTCCATTCCATTAACTCTGTATCCCCACAAAGCATAAGCAATTGTAGACGTAGCCCTTAAGACATCTACAACAATTACACTTTTTTCTGAAATATTTCCTCTTGAAGCTAATTCATAAGGACTAAAAATAACATCAATAAACATAACTACCTTAAAGTATGCTATTCTATAGGGTAAGAATCTTATTTGTATAGAATATCATAAAGCAATTAATTCATTATAAAAATGCTTAATAAAAACAATCTTGAAAAATATAATCGAAATATTATTATAAAAAATATTGGAATCGATGGCCAATTAAAACTTTTAAACTCAAAAGTTTTAATTTGTGGTGCAGGTGGGCTTGGGTCTGCTGTTATTTCAAGCTTATCTTCAGTTGGGATAGGAACTCTAGGAATCATTGATAATGATAATGTAGAAATTTCAAATCTAAACAGACAATTTATCCATGGTTTTCACAAAATTGGTGAAACTAAAGTAAATTCAGCAAAAGAATGGATTCAGCAATATAATCCGGAAATTAATGTAAATACACATCTTATTAGATTAAATTCTAATAATTGTGATGCGATTCTGAAGGAATATGATGTAATTATAGATTGTTTTGACTCCTTTGAGTCAAAATTTATCTTAAACAAAGCCTGCATAAAAAATAGAAAAATTCTAATACATGGAGGAGTAACAGAATTTTCCGGACAAGTAATGACAATAATCCCAGGCAAGACAGCATGTTTAAGCTGTTTATTCCCTGAATACAACAAAAGTCTCGAAAATCAAGAAATAAAAGGCGTTTTAAGTCCTATAGTTAATACTATTGGTTCTATTCAAGCTATGGAAGCTGTTAAAATTTTACTAAACTTCAAAAAACTATTAGCAAACAAGTTTTTAAGTTATGATGGAATAGAACAATCTTTTAGAAAAATCGAAATAAAACAAAATAAAAATTGTCCTGAGTGTGAGCAATATTAGTCGACTAAACACTGTCTAGAAGGTAGGGGTTTTTGAATATTTATATATCTTCCTCAATAAAAGAAAATTTAAAAGATACTGTAGATGTAGCAAATCAACTAAATGCAAATATTGAAATATGCAAATTTGCAGATTCAAAGATCTTAGATGGAGATTTTGAAATCGAATTAAATCAATGCTTAGAATCTCTTAGAGATTTTCAAGGAATACTTAGCTTACACGGCACCTTTTTTGATCTTAATCCGGCTTCAAAAGACTCTAAAATTACAGATATAACATCTTATAGATACAATCAAACCTTGATAGCAGCAAAAACTTTAAATGCAAAAACTGTTGTATTCCATACAGGATATAACGGACAAGTTAAAGCAGAGGGATATCACAATTTATTTATAGAAAATCAAATAATATTCTGGACAGAATTCATAAAAAGATTTGAAGACGCAGATATAACTGTAGTATTGGAAAATACTTACGAAAACACAACAGACGTAATCACATCTGCTGTAGAACAGGTAAATTCAAAACATTTAAAAGCTTGTATAGATACAGGACACGTAAATATCAATTCATCTTTAAGTGTGATTGATTGGATAAATGCTCTTGGAAAAAATCTACATCATATGCATCTTCATAACAACTTTGGAGACTTTGATGAGCATAATTCTATATTATCAGGCACTTTAGATTTTCAAGAAATATTGAATCATTTAAAAACTAACGAATTAAATCCTAATCTTATAGTTGAAGTTTTCCAGGAAAACCCTGCTATGGAAAGCTTTGGATTTATCAAAAACCAATTAAATTTAATTTCTAAAGCATAAAATGAATTCAAATTTATTAGATATAGATATAACTAGAGAAATTGAATTTTTACAATCATATTTTAGAGAAGAATTTATAAATTAGGTTAATACCCCGACTCTTTGGGGCCGTTGGCGATTATTTATTTTGAACAAGATGCTTAAAGTATCCTATTTTGCCCCTGATTTTCTTAATTTATTGGCTATTTGAAAACAGTTGTACTCATCAGCCCACATAAGAGCAGTCATGCCATTCTTGTCTTTTATATTTACATCAACTCCTGCTTCAATTAATGCATTGGCTGTTTCGAAACGGTTGTTCTCAACAGCCCGCATAAGAGCAGTCTTGCCATTCTTATCTTGTTTATTTACATTAGTCCCTGCTCTAATTAATGTATTAGTTATTTCTTTATAGCCATCGCCAACAGCCCACATAAGAGCAGTCATGCCATTCTTGTCTTGTTTATTTACATCAGCCCCTGCTTCAATTAATGCATTGGCTATTTCTTTATGGGCAGCTATGGCAACCCACATAAGAGCAGTCATGCCATTCTTATCTTGTTTATTTACATCAGCCCCTGCTTCAATTAATGTATTGGCTATTACGCTATTATCTTTCATAGCAGCCCACATAAGAGCAGTACCACCATCCTTATCTTGTTTATTTACACTAGCCCCTGCTTCAATTAATTTATCGACTTCTTCGTTATTGTCATTTACGATAGCCCGCATAAGAGCAGTAGCGCCATACTCATCTTGTTTATTTATCCCCCAATTAAACAAACCCTTAAAGCTAGGAGTCAATTTAATATTCTGAGTGGAAATAAAGGTATCGGCATTAGTATCTTCAGGCTTTAAATAATATGATTGACTTTGTAATGACTTAGTTTGCGAATTAGTCTTTGATCTGAAATTTACAGAATTTGTTAATAAACAATTTATCATTGCAAATGCTCTCTTTTTTAATTTAGTCTATTAAGTTACATGAGGTTAAATAATCCTAAAGAATAATAATTGATACATTCTATGAAAATTATTTATAAATCTTAACGCAAGTTGCTTTTGGCGAATTCTGGTTCAACTTGCAACACCAATAAATTGTTGTTGTAAGGACGTAATAAATAATAAGAAATTTTAAAATTTTGCCCTTTTTACATAACCCATCAGATAATTATTAAATTAATCATTTCTAAAACAAAAAAAGATGGGGATCATCACAAATGAAAATCATGAAAAATAGAATTATACTTTTATTAACAATTTTAATTGCGTTAAATTCTTTTCCAGCAAAAGCAATGACTCCTAAAGCTTTAAGGCATTATAATAATGCACTGACACTTTATGGTATTCATGACATTGATGGAGCAAAAGAAGAACTCGAATTAGCTATAAAATTATCGCCTGAAGATCCTCTGATTCATATTAAGCTGGCAGGTATATTATCAGAAATTGGTCTATGGAGAGAAGCTTTAAAAGAATACACTGAAGCAGCAAGACTTAAACCTGATGATGCTTTTATATACGTAAGCATTGGCAATATTCTTCAGGAAAACAATGATTATGATAATGCTCTTAATGCCTATATGCAGGCTTTAGAAATAGCTCCTGAATATAAATACAATTATTTAAACATTGCAACTATAAAAAATATAAAAGGTGATACACAAGGAGCAATTGATTATTATAAAAAGTTTTTAGCCCATTATCCCGATCATATTGACACAAGAAAAAACCTTGCATCTATATACTTAGCTAAAAATCTTCCAGAAAAAGCTATTGAAGAATACGAAATTATTCTCAATATTAATCCTAATAATTTCAAAGAATATTCAAATTATGGAAAGGCTTTGCTACTGGTTAAAAATTATACTAAAGCAATTGAAGTCCTGAAAACCGCAATAGCCAAAAATCCTAATGATGCTGAAGCGCACGCTAATTTAGCTATTGCTTACATTAACACAGATCAAAAAAACAACGCAGTAAATGAGTATAAAATAGCTTTAAAAATAAATCCCGTTTTACAGAATGTCAGATTTGATCTTGCAAATCTTTTAGCTGAACTTGGTAAAACTGATGAAGCAATCGTCTATTATGAAGAATATCTAGTAGCGGTTCCGGATAATTATGTGGCCCATTATAACCTTGCCGTTATTTACCAGAACAAAAATAAATTAGACAAAGCTATATCAGGATTACAAACTGCTCTTAGTTTAAAACCTGATGATGTAAACATAAAACAAGAATTAGCAAGAAGTTATCACCTTATTAAAAACTATGAAAAAGCCATCGCTTTATATACAGAAGTATTACAAAGTAAAAATGCTGATCCTGAACTTTATTACAATGTGGCTCTTGCTTACCACTCAAGCAAAAACTATGACAAAGCTTTAGAAAATTACGAAAAGTCCCTACTACTTAAAAATAATGACAAGGTAAAACAAGATTACGCTAAAGCTTTAACCGCAAAAGGCAACGAACTTATATCAAATAAAAAATATGAAGAAGCGGTTGCATATTATAATAAAGCGCTAGAAAATAATCCTGATGATTTTTATGCGCTTTCCGGACGCGCAAATGTTTATCAAAAATTAGGCAAGTACGCTACAGCAATAGAAAGTTATGAAAAAGCCATCGTTCAAGATTCATCCAGTAGCGATCTTTTCCTGGCTTTTGGAAATTCCCTTATGAAATCTAACAAAACTACTGAAGCAAAAGGCGCTTATGAAAGAGCTTTAGAAATCAATCCCAATTCAGCAAGTGCATTTATAGGACTTGGAGATGTTCATTATAAAAATAATGAACTCACCAAAGCAATCGATGAATATAATAAAGCTGTAGCATTAGATAAAAAAAATATTGGAGCTCTTATCAAACTGGGAAATGCTTATAAAGATCAAAATAGACTATTAGAAGCTCAAAATTATTATGAAAGAGCTTTAGAAGTCAGTCCTGCTAATACAAATGCCAAATATAACCTAGCCTTAATTTTAGTAGAATTTGGTGATCTTAAGCTTGCTAAAACGCATTACAAGGATATAATTCAGACAAATCCTGACTTTCCATATGTTTACTATGCTTTAGCTGTAGTAAATGAAAAAGAAAGAGAATATAAAGAGGCTATAATTAATTATGAGAAATATCTCGCATTATTGCCTAACGATGATAACTCTCTAAACGTTAAAGTCAGAGTAGAAATGCTGAAAAACAAAATAAATAAATAGATGTTGTATATTATTAAGGATATGTTTCATAATAAAGCTATAAAAATGAAAAAATATATATTTTTATTATTATTCTTCTCTATTACAATCTTATTTTCCGGCTGTAATAAAAATAAAGCATTAATATTTTTCAGCGCAAATCCTATAACCATAGAAACATTCTCCATGGATAAAGTTGAAACAACTTTTCAAGAAGGTCAAAAAATTTATTTTGTCCTGTTTAACCCAAAACCTTTTACAAGCGACATACTCAGAATACAGGTCCTAAAAATTGACAGGAAAGCTCCATATTATGGTTTTACCATTGCCCATGCCAGAGATATAGAAATTGATAAAACCCTGAATTATGCTACAGATTATTTTTGTATACACCAGGAAGGTTATTATATATTAAGAATCTTCAGTAAAGACAAGCTGGAAAGACCTATAGCAGAGGCTGATTTTGAGATTAGCTCATTATGAAAATAAACACTTACCATACATTAAAAGACTCACAACGACAAAAGTAATATCCCAACTCCTTAATTCACAATAAAAAATTATGATTTCTAAAATTAAAAATTTAATTCAAAAATTCCAAAAACCAAGATTTATAAGAGCAGGGAGCTGTAAAAGATGTGGTACCTGCTGTAAAACTATTACCTTTAAAATCCAGGATAAGTTTATAACCAGTGAAAAAGGGTTTGAAGAACTCAAAAAACGGCAGTCAAAATATAATCACTTTTTTATTTCAGGCAAAGATAAGCAAGGAATATTACTTTTTACCTGCAAATCACTTGGAAAAGATAATTCCTGCAAAAGTTATATACTTAGATCTTTGTATTGCAGAATTTACCCCAAAATAAAAACAAACCTTATTGCAGCAGGAATGGAAACTATAGATGGCTGTGGCTTTTACTATAAAAGCTCAATCGAGTTTAAAGAATTTTTAAAATAAACCAAAACAAAATTCCCTTCTAATCGAAGGGAATTTTGTTTACTATATTAAATTTATTTACTTAACTTTTTCTATTCTGATAGCGCTATCAGGACAGATCATTTCACACGTACCACAAGCAATACATTTCTCTGGATCTGGCTCTACAGCTGGAGTTGAGTAAAGACCAACTTCCTTAGACCATTTAAGGCAAGTATCACCTTTTTTGTTGATTGGGCATTTTACTAAACATAAGCCACAACCTTTACAAAGGTCCATATAAATGTGCCAGTTGGCTCTGCCTTTACCAACACCTTCAAAAGTCATACCTTTATATTCTTTAGTTGTCACCATTTTGGCTCCTTATATTTTACCTAAACTATTATGTACTTATACATTAGCTGTTTCTTGAATCAATGACATACCACGATCAAGAGCTTTGTAGTTAAGTTCTCTTAGCTCTGGCTTAGCTTCAAACTTCTTGCCAAGAGCTCCTTCAAGAGCATCTTTAACATATTTGAGTTCAACAACGCTTGTTGCTTTTAATATTACACCTAAAACAATAATATTAAATACTCTTGAGGTAAGCTCATCATTAGCAATTTTATTTGCAGGAATACCAATGATTCTCTTAGCTTTCATTTCAGGCTTGGTATTACAGACAGATGTATCATAAATAACCGTAGTATTTTCATCTACATAAGTAGAACAGCGTTCAATAGCTCTATCTGACAGCATCATTACAATATCACCCTTAGAGAATCTGGGTTCTCCGATTTCAGTGTCAGAAATTTGACAGAAAGCGATACTTACACCGCCCCTTTGCTCTACACCGAAGTTAGGAATATATAATACTTTTTTATCTGCTGCGTAACCGGATTCAACAAGGATTTTAGCAATACTTTGTACGCCCTGTCCACCTTCACCAGCTAATACAATTTTTGATCTTGCCATTACTTAACTCCTTCTATTGCCTGAGGAACTACTAATTCACCAACTTTGAAGTAGTCTTCCATAGTTTGTAATCTATCCCATGTATCCACGTTATTGGTTCTCCAGTTAAGTGGACAAAGAGAAAGAACTTCTACATAAGCAAAACCACGTCCGTCAGCAACATTCTGAAGAGCTTTTTTCATCATTGTTTTTAACTGACGAGGATTACCTACTGTTCCTCTTGTTACATAAGCTTTATCTGTGTCAACAATTGAAGCAACCATTTCAGCGCCTTTTGTTGGTTTGCCGGTAACCTCAATGTCACGACCGTAAGGAGTTGTTTCTGTTTTTTGTCCAGGCAATGTTGTTGGAGCCATTTGTCCACCAGTCATGCCATAATTTGTATTGTTAACAAGGATTACTAGCATTTTTTCATTTCTAACAGCTGCGTTCACAAGGTGTTGAGCACCAATTGCAAGACCGCCACCATCACCCATATAAGCAATACCTACGGTATCAGGTCTAGCTCTTACAACTCCATAAATAACTGGGGTTGTACGTCCGTGGTGTGCTTGTATGGTATCTATATTCATATAATTCCAAGATAACAAGCTACAACCTATATCACATCCAAAAACAGCTCTATCATGCAGATTTAATTCATCTATAGCTGAAGCTAATGTTTTTAATGTCATACCATGTCCACAACCAGGACAAAATTTGCTTGCGCCCGGATCTGGATTTTGTGCTTGTGGTATTCTTGGAGGAATTGTTAATACACTTGGCATATTTATCTCCTTTAATTCTGATTAAAATAATCTATCTAAAACTGCTTATACACTTGCTGGTTGTCTAAGCATTTGTTCAACTTTTTCTACGATATCACCACCGGTTACACCAACACCCATTTTATAGAGTGTATCGTATGGGGTATTTAAACCGTAAAGTTTTTCAAGTGCCATTCTTGCCATTTGACCATTTGCTGATTCAGTAAACAATACTTGCTTAGCACGTTTTACAGCATTTCTTAATGGCTCAACAGCTAAAGGTCTGATTGTTACAGGTCTGAATAAACCAGCTTTGATTCCTTTTTCTCTTAATTCATCAATTGCAGTTATTGCACTTCTTGCAACAATGCCATGTGCAATAATTAAGATGTCAGCATCATCAGCTTTATATTCTTTGTATTCAGCAATTTCAGGAGTTATTCTATTAAATTCTTCTTCATAAGAATCAAGAACTTCCATTAATTCTTCTTCAAGGTTGAAGCAATTTCTCATATGAACAGGCTTTCTATCAACACCTGCAACTCCTTCAGCTCTTAAGAATGGAGTAGCTGGAATCATTTCAATGCCTCTTGATTCTGGATCATACATTACTACAGGCTCTCTCATCTTGCCTTGATATCCATCAGCTAAGATGTAAGTTGGGAATTTATATTTCCAAGCAGTATTGAACGCCTTAATTGTATAATCATAAAGATCCTGGTGACCAGCTGTTGAATATACAATTCTGTGGCCTTCACCATTACCGCCAAAAACAGTTAAAGTTGTTTCTTGTTGTGCATAAATAACTGTAGCGGTACTTGGGCCGCCTCTTTGCATAACTGCACATACAAACGGTATTCTCATCATTTCTGCCATTGACATAGCATCTTGCATAATTACATTTCCTGGGCCAGCTGTTGCCGTGAAAGCCTTTTTACCAGCTAAAATACCACCGACTGTCGAAAACCCAGCTGAAATTTCATCTTCTGTCTGAAGAAATCCAGCTTCGGTTTTTGGCAACAATTTACACCAGGTATGCATGATCTCATTTTGAGGGGTAATAGGATAACCATACATAAATTCAGCACCTGCTGAATTTGCCGCATATGCTATTACTTCATTTCCGGTCATGAATAACTTTGTGTCTTCTTTAATGAGTTTGTTTACCATGTTTTCATACCTTCCAGGTTAATTTCCTAACACTTTTTTAAAATACTACAAAAATAATCTGTGTGTTGAAAAAATTATTTAAATTTTAAGATTAATTTATTCAACATTTCTAATTTTATTCAATAGAATTATAACATTCAATTGAAATTCAATTTCGACTAACCCTGTAGGATTTCAAGTAACAAATATTTTTTATATACATATATTTAGATGCTTTTTGAATGCAATTGTTTCTCTTTATATCTTGTTTTCAGGGTATTTATTTATTGAATATTAAATTTAATGAAATAATTAAATTATAAGCCTAAAAGTCAATAACTATATGCTTTTTCTTTATTTTTACCCACAATAAAAATAAAGAAAAAGCACCAAAAAGATCTGAAGATATTTAAGCAGCAAATTAAGTTTAAATATAAA
>Ga0154603_1128_pt1 | contig 24626 bp, 26 predicted proteins | sample RifGroF2_FD_116032 | JGI IMG/M metagenome (GOLD analysis project Ga0154603, IMG submission 116032) | Candidatus Melainabacteria bacterium GWF2_32_7 | reverse complement strand
GTTTTTTATCTTTGAAAATTCTGTCAGTAACTCCCTATGATATTTTCTAGGAATCTCTGATGATTTAAAATTTCCGTAATTCAGTAGTTGATTGATGAATAAACTAAAATATTGCATGATATTTATAGACCTCTATTTTGACTTTTGCGACTTGTCTAATAGAGGGCTAACCTATTTCTTGGACTATTTCAAAAATTGAGTAGAAAGCTAAAAGCAAGTAGTTCTACTTGCTTTTAGCTTTTAGTAATTCTCATTTTATATTTTAATAATTTTGAAATTTTATTTAGTAAAAGAACCAAAATCACTGGCTTTTAAACTATGAACCCACCTTGTAAACTTTTGCTGCTCATAACTATCTGCAAAATTATAAAGAGATTCCAATAATTTTATTCCTGTTTTAGACTTTCCTGCAAATGTAATATTACATTCTTCATCACTTACAAGAGTTATTTCTTCCTGAATAACTTTTGTAATATTGCATTCAGGTTTTTGAGATAATTTTGATTTTAACCAGCCAAACAGCAATATACTGGTCGGTATATCATCATCAAATTGTTTTAGATATTCAGCAAAAGCCTGAACAATCATTATTACTCTCTATTTTATTCTTTTATGTGTGTAACTCTTTGAATTTTTTCCTGAATATTCAGAAACGATATGACCATTTCCATATAGTTTATACTTGTAAATGACTAAACCTTCAATACCCACTGGACCCCTAGCATGAGTTTTATTTGTACTAATTCCAACCTCAGCTCCAAAACCATATCTAAAGCCATCAGCAAACCTTGTAGACGCGTTATGATAAACACCCGATGAATCTACAAGATTCATAAAAAGTTCTGCATTTTTTCGATCTTCTGTAATTATTGAATCAGTATGACCTGAACCATATGTATTAATATGATCTATAGCTTCAATTATATTTTCTACTATCTTAAAAGAGACTATTTTGTCGCTGTATTCTGTTTTCCAATCTTCTTCAGTTGTTTCTTCTATATTTTCAACAACTTGCCTTGTTTTAATATCACCTTTTACTTGAACATTAACATCTTTAAAATCTTGAATTAATTCCGGTAGATATTTATCAGACAATTTTTTATGTATAAGAATTGTTTCCACAGCATTACAGGCGGAGGGATATTGAATTTTAGAATCTATTGATATCTTTGTAGCTTTATTTAAATCTGCAAATTCATCAATATATATATGACAAATACCTTCTGCATGCCCTAAAACAGGAATTTTAGTATTAGATTGAATATATTTTACCAATTTATTACTTCCTCTAGGAATAATAAGATCAATATATTCATCTAACTTAAGCATTTCTTGAACATCATCACGCGTTTTTATAAGATTAATTGAATTTTCAGGATATTCAGTCACTTTATTTAAAGCATTATTTATGATATTAACTAAAATTCCATTTGAATTTCCTGCTTCGCTTCCACCTTTTAATATAACAGCATTAGATGATTTTATTGTTAAAGCAGCTATTTGAGGGATTACATCTGGTCTTGATTCAAAAATAACCCCGATAACTCCTATAGGACAACTAACTCTATAAAGTTCTAATTCTTTATCAAGTTCAATAGCCCAGGAAACTTTATTAACAGGGTCTTCTAATTTTGCAACATCCCTGATTCCCTGAACCATGACTTTTATTTTTTCTTCATCCAGTTTTAATCTGTCATATAGTGACTGAGTTAATTTTCCTTGCTCAATAAGCTTTTTAGCTTCAATTAAATCTTTATTATTTTCTTCTAAAATAAGATTTTTATTGTTTTCTATTTCCTCTGCAATAATAAAAAGAGCATTATTTTTAACTTCTTCCGTTAATGATGCTAGTTTATAAGAAGCTTTTTTAGCGTTTTGCGCAATTTTAACCAAATTTAACTCAGTAATCATAAATCTCCTCTAAAATAAACAGCAAAAAATCCTATAAAATTACAATGTTATCTCTATGAATAATTTCATCATTTTCTTTATAACCTAAAATGAGCTCAATTTCTTCTGTACGTTTTCCAATAAGTTTTTTGCAATCTATAGATGAATAATTAACCATTCCACGAGCAAATTCTTTATTATCTGAGGTAATAATACTTACAACATCTCCTTTTCGGAAAGAATTTTTTATATCCAGCATTCCAGAAGGTAACAAGCTGGCAAAATTATCAACTAAAGCTTTTTTGGCTCCATCATTAACTTTTACTATACCTGTAACGTTCGTAGCATAAGCAATCCATCTTTTTCTACTGGATAAGTTCTCAATAGGTAAGAAAATAGTTCCTACTTCTTCTGCATTAAATATTTTATCTATAACATCAGGATTTTTTCCATTAGCTATTATAGCAGTACCACCTGAATGAACAGCTATTTTAGCAGCTTCTAGTTTTGTTTTCATTCCTCCTCGGCCACGTTTTGAAGCTTCAAAACCCAATGCTTCTACTTCAGGCGTAAATTCATTTACTACAGGAATAAGTTTTGCATTTTTATTTATTCTTGGATCATCATCATACAATCCATCTATATCAGATAATAATATTAAAAGATCTGCACCTAATTTGCTCATAACAAGCGCAGCCAGTTTATCATTGTCACCAAATGAAACCATTGTTCCATCAGGCCTGTAGAATTTTAAATCATGAGTTGAAACGGTATCATTCTCATTAATAATTGGAATAACACCAAGTTCTAATAGGGTGCTTAAAGTATTTCTTAAACTTAAATACCTTTTTCTAATGGAAAAATCTTCATCAGTAAGCAAAACTTGAGAAGTCACAATAGATAGCTTATCAAATCCCTCTTCATAAATAGACATTAACTGTCCCTGACCAACGGCAGCACAAGCTTTTCTTAATGTTGCAAGGGTTGGTTTTGACTCCATGCGTAGTCTTTTTGCTCCAAGTCCTACTGCTCCAGAAGTAACAATAATAATTTCCTTATTCTGTTTTTTAAGATCAGCAATAGATTCAATAAATGAATATATTCTTGAAAGAGCTATATTTCCATCTTTTCTTGTTAAAACACCGGTTCCAAATTTGAAAATGATTCTTTGAGCTTTTTTAATATTTTCCCTGTGATCCATAATTACTTCATAACCCAATTTTTTAACTCTCCAGTTTAAATCATACTACTTAAAGATTTATATGACTATTTATAATAATTAAAAAATATTACAAAAATAAAAAAATCCTATAAAAAAAAGCAATTTTAAAAAATATATATTCTTTATATAAATATAACAAACATTTAATTAAAAAATATAACTATAAATCCTAAAATTTAAACCTACAACTTGCTATCTTTACTCATGCTTCTTGTTTTACAAGAAGTTTTCTATGTATACAAGATTTTTCTATTAGTTAAATTTAATACAAAGATAAAAAACAATTTTTTATTTTTTCTGTTTTATATATATATGAGTAATTTGAAATTCTATCTAAAAAAACAAAGAAATAGGAGAATATTTTTTTAAGAAACTCAGAGATCTTCTCTCTTACGCTTGAAAATTTAAAAAAATAGGTTATATTATAAATATTAGCTCAAAATTCATCTATATGCTTTTAAAAATAGGAGGCTAAGTCCTTGGATAACGTGATAATTAAAAATATAATTGAAAAGAATATAGAAAATTCTGATAATGAAACTCAAAAAGAAGTACAAGTAACATTCGAGACAAACAAACATGGTGTTACTGTAAATGAAACAATAACTCTTACCGGAAAAGGTTCAGTAAAAGTTTTAACTCGTGTTTAATAATCAAAAATTTTAAGTATTACTACAACGTAAACTGATAGCTTTAAATTAAATCTGCTTGTTTCAGTGACACAGTCACATTTTTAAGTCATCAATCATTCCAATAATACCTTGTTATTTACTTCGGTACTTCAAACGTTAACTTAAGTTAGGTAATGGATATTACCAATTTTTGAATTATTTGCCTTTTATAAGCACTTGAATCAGGTTTTCTGACGCATTTTTTATTGCTCGATTATTTGCTGGTTATAAGAAGTGCCAAAGGCACATATATAAGGTTGAAATAGTTAAAGACTTTAATAGTGTGACTGAGTCACCTACAAAAATACCTATTGGATTAGAATGAGCTTGTAATTTCAAAAACTCGTCGTTTTCGAAATTGTAAGCTCCCGCTTCGCTCATCAAAATCCATAAGTATTTTTTTCGCTGTCCTTAAACAATAAATAAATTAGGGGTGTGCATAGAAAATGTTAAAATAAACTAATAATTAAAGTATGTCATTGCGAGCCTGCAACGCAGGCGTGGCAATCTATCTGGTGAATATTAGAAAGATTACCACGGTGACACAGTCACTTTTCTAAAATCATCAATCTTGATAATAAACTATGATTGTAGACTTTAATAGTGCAGCAAAGCTGCCTCCTCGTAATGACAGTTTGGACGATTTTTTAAATTTTATAAATACCGCAAATATTAGAAATCTATTACCAATCATTAATTATTATTCTAGGCAAGCAGTGTAAATTATTAATAAAATAAAAAAGAGTAAAAAACTATTTTACTCTTTTTTATACTATTTTAATGTGGAACAGTTAATATAGAAGCTAAATATTCAGCCGTATGAGACTTTGCAGGAAGTTTAATCCCTTTATGGCCATAAATTCCTTTAAATATATCAATAGGTTCTTCATTTCCCGCTATTAGGGCATGTCTTATCTCGGTAAATTCACCAATCAAAGCTTTTTCTGTAGAAATATTTCTGGTTTCAGAAAATTTGTGAATGTCTTCTTCATCAACGTATAGACTAAATCTAAGTACAAACAAACTTTCTCTATAAATATTTTTTCCTTTAGGACCTGAATTAGGATCAACCCAAATTTCACCATTACTCTGGACAAACCAGAAAGGAATTCTGTCTTCTAGATCTGTTGGTAAAACAATAGCAGTTTTATAAAGATTATGCTCTTTAGCTACAACACAATCAAAATATTTTAATAATAAATGATAATCTATAGTACTGGCTCTAGTTATCTCAAAATAATTAGAACTTATCTCTCCTCTTGGAAAATCTTTTCTTAAATATGTAATAGTCTCATCTCTAAGAGTTTTTTCACTGTAATATACAGTCATAACTAAATAACTCCCCTGAAATTCATTTATTCTTAGAAGAATAGCAAAAAATATCTAGTTATGTAGCTGACAACAGACTAATTTTTACTAGTTATAAATATTTTTATCTAAAAAACTTTTTCTGGCTCTTCTTCAATTTTTATATTGTTTTCAATTTCTTTAAAGTTTATATGATCTCTCCATATGAAGAAAAAACCACCTGAAGAAACTAAAGAAACAGCTATAAATTGATTTACAATCGAAACAGCAAAAGCAAGCTCTTTTGTTATACCAAATACACCTAAAGCTAAAATATAACCCCATTGATAAGGACCAATAGAAGCTGGACCAGCAGGAATCATAGTGCTAAATGCAGTTACACATAATACAAAAACAGCTGATAAAAAATTAATGTTAATACCAAACCCCTTAATTATGATAAAAACCACAGTTCCTTCACATAACCATATTAAAAAAGTCAGTAAAACAGCTTTAATTAATAAGCCTGGATAATGAAAAATGTCTAAACCATCTAAAAAAGAACTTAGGAGATAATCAACTTTATTAATTGTATAAAAAATACCTTTTTGAATATTTTCAGGAAATTTATTTAAAATGTTATTAAATAGAGTTTTTAGAGAAATTAATATAAAATTTTCCCTAAATAAACTTGATTTTCTAAGTTTTGAAAAGATCAAAAGAAAGCAAAAACTTCCAATAAAAATAATTCCTACGGCAAAAGCCAATTTAAACAACCAGGGTTTTGAATATAAGAAAAATATTAAAGATAAAAGTATAAAAAACAAGACAGAACCGTCAAAAACCCTCTCAATAACTATAGATGCAAAGACTTTAGCACGTTTAATATTTTCTTTTTTTCCAAATAAATGAGCTCTGTAAAATTCGCCCATTCGAGCAGGCAAAAAGCTATTTGCGGTAAATCCTATAAATATAGAACTAATAAGAGATCTTATTTTTAAAGAGGAATCGTTGGATAAAATTACTTTCCACCTAAGTGCTCTCATCAGGAAAGCTAAATAATATATTGGTATTATTAAAGGAAAAAGAGTTAAATTAATGTTATTAAAGGAATCCAAAGATTTTTTTATATCAATTTGATGAATAATTAATGTAATAAAAAAAATACTGATCATTAATCCTAGTATTTTTTTGCCGCAGATTCTCAACTTCCCAACCCTTAACTTAAATTTACTTTCATAATCTTGAATTAAGCCTTAATATTTTATACCATAATAGATAAGAATATGTATTATAATTTTAGGTAATATCCATTACCAAACTTAAGTTAACGCTGTATTCTTTGAAACAAGCAGACTTAGTTTAAAGCTATTAGTTTATGTTGTAATACTACTTTAGTTTCTAGAATGAAAATTTCATTGGAATTTAGAAGTTTGTGAGGCAAAAATGTCTAAAGGAATGACAATTACAGAAAAAATCTTAGCTGATCATGCCGGTCTGGATAAAGTATCACCAGGAGCTTTAATCACGGCAAAAGTTGATATAACACTAGCAAATGATATTACAGGGCCTGTTGCTATAGAAGAATTCAAAAAAATCGGTGTAGATAAAGTTTTTGATTCTGAAAGAGTTGTTTTTGTTCCTGATCATTTTACTCCTAATAAAGACATAAAATCAGCGCAAAATGCAAAGATGATAAGGGAATTTGCAAAAGAGCAAAACTTAAAACATTATTTTGAAATTGGAAGACTCGGTATAGAACATACATTACTTCCTGATAATGGAATAGTAGGATCTGGAGATTTAATAATAGGAGCTGATAGTCATACTTGTACATATGGTGCTATTGGAGCATTTTCAACCGGAGTTGGTTCTACTGATCTTGCTTGTGCTATGGCTTCAGGTGAAACATGGTTTAAAGTGCCTGAAACAATAAAAGTTGTATATAATGGAAAATTAAACAAATGGGTTGGTGGTAAAGACCTTATTTTACATCTCATTGGTGATATCGGTGTTGATGGAGCTCTTTACAAATCTCTTGAAATTACCGGTTCAACTATCGAGAATTTACCAATAGATGACAGATTTACTATTTGTAATATGGCTATTGAAGCTGGTGCAAAAAATGGAATTATTCCACCTGATAAAATTACTGAAGAATATGTAAAAAACAGAACTTTAAGACCGTATAAATTCTATAAAAGTGATAATAATGCAGAGTATTCAAGAGTTATTGAATATAATGTAGAAGAAATTGAGCCACTAGTAGCATTTCCACATTTACCAGAAAACACTAAACCAATTTCTCAAGTTGGAAATATTAAAATAGATCAGGCTGTTATTGGAAGTTGTACAAATGGAAGGCTTTCAGACTTAAAAATAGCAGCAGATATTTTAAAAGGAAGAAAAATTCATCCTGATGTAAGATTAATAGTTCTCCCAGGTACCCAGGAGATTTATCTTGAAGCTATGAAGCTTGGTTATGTAGAAATTTTCATTAATGCCGGTGCTGCATTCAGTACACCTACTTGTGGACCTTGTTTAGGTGGGCATATGGGAATTTTGGCTGCCGGAGAAAGAGCCATTTCTACCACAAATAGAAACTTCGTTGGAAGAATGGGTCATGTGAATTCTGAAGTCTATCTTTCTAATCCCGCTATAGCAGCAGCTAGTGCAGTTCTTGGAAGAATAGCTTCACCAGAAGAATTATAAAAAAATAGAATTTTAAAAATTTATTCTTAAAAAGAGATTCCTTTAAAAATCTCTTTTTTATTGAAAAAAATAAGCAATTTTTTTCATATTTGTATTTATTAAATAGAGAAAGAAAAACAAGAAAGAAAATTTTAGATAAATGAATATTCCAAGCACAAATCCAATGTTAAGTAATAATCAGTCTTCTCCAAATATTAACCGGGGAAAAACTGATACTTTTGCTGCTTTTAACAATATAAATTCTAATAAAAAAATTGATACTCCAAACAACAACCAAATCCCTAATAAAGAAGAAACAAATAAAACACCAGTCGCTCAAAATTCTATAGGAGTAGTAAATCCTCCTAATATTTCCAAATATGATCCACTAGAATCAATAAATAAGAAAAAAGAAAATAACAATTCTGATCCTAATACCAGTTCAAATACTGATAAAAACCCCTCAGAAGGTTTTTTTAAAAATCTCATAAATAACCCTAAAAAGCTATTAATTATAACAGGAATAGGTGTTTTAATAGCTGCCATTGCTAGAGGTGAATTTAGTAAACTTAAAAATGGCAAAAAATTTGTTGAAAATATTGATGAATTAAAATCATACATAAAAGAATTAACAGAAAAAATAATAGATAAGCCAAAAAAAATAAAAATACAATTTCCAGTTGAAAAATATCAAAAATACTTAAAAAAATCCTCTCAAAAAGAATATATCGAATTAAATTCTAGAGAAGTTCAAAATTTAAAAACAATACCGCAAAGAATAAAAGATATTGTCAGAACGATAAACGGCACTTTTGAAGCTGTTAGAAGGTCACCATCAGATAAAATAAAACAAAAAGTCAATATTGTTCTTGATGAAACAGCAAGAGGCAGAGAAAAAGAAATATTAAAAATCCTTGAAAACCAGGGAAGAATAGATGATGCACAAGCAAAACAATTAGCAGGTCTTCTAAAAGACGTAATAAGAGTTGAAACAACCCCAATGAATCCGGGAGTATTACTTTCAGCTATTAGCAACCCTGTAACTGTTGAAGTTGGGACTTATAATTATATTAAAACAGGCAATGTAAATATACTTAGAAGAATTTCCAAATGGATTGCAGAAGCAATATTATAGTTCTGTCAAAGGTACTATTTATTTTTCCATACAGGAAGACGTTTCTCTAGAAAGCTTTTCATTCCTTCTTCTGCATCTTCAAGGCTCATCAATTCTTCAATATAAATTTTTTCAGAAATAGACAGTTTTTCTTTTAAACCTGAATGATGAATTCCTTTATAAGCTTTTAGCGTTGTTTTTATTACACTGGAGCTATTTAAAATTATTGAATTTATTAATTCCTGTGTTTTTTGATTGAATTCTTCATCTTTAAAAACATAATTAACCATGCCTAAATCAAGAGCATCATAAGCTGAGACTTTGTTTCCGGTCAAAATAAGTTCCAAGGCTTTTTTATCACCAACTAATTCTGGAAGTTTAACTAAAGAAATCGGGGGATAGCAGCCTAACTTTATCTCAGGATGAGAAAAACATGCATTTTCTGAGGCTATAATTAAGTCACAAAATAAAGCTAATTCACTTCCTCCACCAAAACAACCAGATTTAACCAAACTCATTGTGGGAATGCTAAGAGCTAACATTGTATAAAAAACCTCATGAAAGGCTCCCAGCATCCTCAGGATTTTATCTTTTGAATGATCAGATATGTTTACACCAGCTGAGAAAACTTTTTGATTAGAGTCGATTACAATAAGCTTTAAATTTTCTTCATTATTTAAGCTTTTCAATATTTCCTGGAGATAAATGAGGTCTTCAGAGTCAAAAATATTTAAAGGAGGCTTTGAAAGAGTAATTTTTGCTACAAATTCTTCCTTTTCAAGTTTTATATGCTCATTTATATTCATATTTTAGTTCCACATTTTCCACAAAATTCAAATTCTTCCGGAAGATATTTAGCCCCACATTTTTTACATTCACTAATATTCGCTCCCCATAACGTTTCAGAGGACAATCCTTGCTGTGACTTTTCTCTAATTCCTACATAATCAGGATTTCTTTTTTCTACAAAACCCTGCATTCCTTCTTGAACTTCAAGAGAGCCAAAATGAACACTTAACCAATCTTTGGCATGCCCTATTGTGTTATTCCATGCAAAATCTTTCCAAAAATTAAGTTGTTGTTTGGTATATCTTGTACATTCCGGAAATTTATTTGTTAACTTCTCAGCTATTTCTTTAACTTTAGTATCTAATTCATCATAAGGAACCACATAGTTAACCAAACCCCACTCAAGAGCTTTTTGAGCAGAAATAGGCTCGTTTAAAAATAAAATTTCTCTAGCTCTTCTATCACCTACTAATATTGGTAAAAATTGCGTTGCTCCACCAGCTGCAACACTCCCAACACTAGTTCCAACCTGTTTTATAGTAATATGATCTGCTGCTATAGCAAGGTCACAAGACATATTTATCTCATTTCCACCACCAACAACCATTCCGTTAAGTCTTGCTATAGTTGGTTTTCCAGAATTTCTAAGAAGGTCATGGAACTGAGTAAATACTCCCATCCATTTCCAAAAATTTCTTGGTCTTTTTATATATTCAGCAGCGTACTCTTTTACATCTCCACCTGTGCAAAAAGCTTTATTCCCTGCTCCTGTTATAACAATTACAGCAATGTCATCATCCCATATAGCATCTTGCAGAGCCTGAATCATTTCTTGTAAAGTAACCAAACTGTAAGCGTTATATACTTGAGGTCTGTTAATAGTTATAGTAGCTATCCAATCAGACTTATCATAGATAATTTCACTAAAATTAAAATTCTCCGGCTTTTCAGTTTCAAATTGACTCATAATATCTTTTTCTCAGGTTGTTATTTGATAAAAGTTTAAATTTAGTAAAAAATAAGCAATTTTATATAAAAAAAACACTTTATTATTATAACTAGACATGCTTAAAAAGAAAACTTGGGGTTTTACATGAGAAACGAGGAATTACTCAGAGGTCTTGTAAGTACGACTTCTGTAGCTAATGGAATAAATAAAAAAGAAGAAGTATCTAAAAAAAGTACTTCTAGTATATTTGGAGATAATTTTCCTCCCAAGTTTGAAAATATATTTGAAAAAAGTTCAGAAATATTTGGTGAATTTAATGAAACCAGGCAATTAAAGCGGAATGAGAGATTGAGAAAAGAAATGGAGGAAAGAGAGTTAAAACCAACTATAGAAGATGAAATTTTGGATGCTTTTATAAATGTAGGGAAAAGTATAAAGAAAGGAGTTAAATCTTTATTTTCTAAAGACCAATCAGATTTGGCGTTATAGGTATTAGAAAAAGGGGGTTAAACCAAAAGATTTTTCTAAAAAAGACCTTTTTAAAAAGGTCTTTTTTAAGTTTGTAATCTTCTAATAAAAGGTTAAAGATCTAAATCCAATGGTCTATTTTTAAATTGTAGATCCTTTGGTCGATGATTATAAAGAAATAAAAGGATAATCTAGAGATATCGTAAAGTAAATTTGGGGAAACATGTAATAAGAACTTAAACACAGATTCAAGGGGGACTTTTACTTTATCTAGTAGGTTTGAGGAGTACGGGGTAAGAATGAATAGAGTGAAAAAAACAAAATATTGTTTAATAGGTTTAGCAGCACTAAGTGTTTCTACTTTTCTCTCATTATCACCAACATATGCTGCTTATAATGGAGCAATTTTATCCGAAATAGAAATAAATCCTTACCATGGAAATGCTTATCAAATAATGATAAAGACTGATAAAGACATTCCTATTGATAAACAGGTAATATCAGACAATGAAATAATACTTGATCTTAAAAACACAAAGCCTGCTAAATTCGTTAATACCATATATAACAATGCAACTAAAGTTAATCACGTAATAGTTCAATCTCTTTCAAATAACAGAGTAAAAGTTACTTTACAAGGTGTAAATATGTCTGCAAGTAAAGTTACTCTGGATACAAAAGGAGAAAGTTTAAATCTGCCAGAAGAACCAGTGGCTATTAATCTTACCGGCCCTGATGCTTCAACAGCTGAAAACGTAAATACAGCACCAATAGAAGATAAAAAAGTCGCAGAAGAACCAAAAGTAACAGAAGAGCCAGTAATAACTGAGGAAGTTCAGAATTCACAACAAGAAGAGATAATTCTACAACATCCTGTAAATAGTTTTAAACCAATAGATACAAGCATTAATGAAGAAATGGAAGAAGTGGAGGATAATTCTTCTCTTGGTTTAATGCAAGGGGCTATGGCCAGTGGTTTAATAAAAAAAGTATTTAGTACTTCAAGTTTTGACTGGTTATTAAGACTTGCTGTATTAGTTATGTTAATTATTGGTGGTTTAAAATTATTCAAGCCTAAAGAAAAGAATGTCAAAATTGATTTATCAAACGATTTAAAAACCAGAGAAATTGATCTATTTAAAGAACTTAATAACAGAAAAGGTTTAATTGGCTCAGGACTTAAAGATACTTCCAAAATTAACAATATTTCTAAAAAACCTGGTTACAATTCTCTTTCAAACTATGGAATTAAAGAGTATAAAAATAGCCAAGTACCACCTTTAGGTTCACAAATTACGCCTACAGCAAAAATTAAAAATGAGCCGAAATATAATAAAGCAAATGAGGATTTGTTAAAAGCATTAAGTTCTCAGAAAACACTGCCAAAAACACCTACAAGTGCGTTTAATACAAGTAAAATAGCTCAAAAAGATATTAATACAGCCAAAGTAAATATAGACAGTCAAAAATTCCTTGAAACAATGGCTAAAATTTATGAAAAAAGTGGCAGAACAGATCTTGCTCAAGGAATAAAACACAATATTTTGAAATCTAAAATAGGATAATTTTTATTACATACTTTAAATGCAAAAACAATATCATCCAAAGGAATTGGTGATATTGTTTTTGTTTAAATCATTACATAAAAGGCTTATTGTTAAATATTTGAACTTGGATACTTGAAATATCCTACTTTGCACCTGCTTCTCTTAATTTATCGGCTATTTTGTTTTCGCCATTTGTAATAGCCCAGGAAAGAGCAGTTTGGCCACGTTTATCTTGTATATTTAAATCAGCCTTTGCTTCGATTAATTTATCAACAACTTCGTTATTGCCATTTGCGGCAGCCTTTATAAGAGCAGTCAATCCATAATTATTTTGTATATTTAAGCCAGCCTTTGCTTTAATTAATTTATCAACAGCTTCGTTTTTACCTTTTGCGGCAGCCTGTATAAGAGCGGTCTCGCCAATATTATCTTGTATATTTAAATCAACACCTTTATCAATCAATTTCTCGGCAATTTTGTTGTTGCCTTCTGGAAAAGGCAACGTAAGGGCAGTTTGACCACTTTTATCTTGTTTATTTGAATTAATATTAAGTAATTTATAGGCTATTTCATCATTATCATATTTAATAGCCAACATAAGAGCAGTTTGACCAAAGCTATCTTGTTTATTTAAATCATTAATCTTTACCTTATCAACCTTATCAATTATTTCTTTATTATAATTTTCAATATCTTGCATAAGAGTAGTAAAGCCAACCTTGTCTTTTTTATTTAAAACAATATCTGCTACTTTACCTAATACTTCTTTTCTGTAATTTTTAATAGCTAGCATAAGAGCAGTCTCGCCACCATTATCTTGTTTATTTAAATCATTAGTCTTTATCTTATGACTTAATTCATCTAATATTTCTCTATCTTGTTTGTTTAAATCATTAGTCTTTATCTTATGAAATATTTTATCTAATATTTCTTTATTTTGTTTATTTATTTCACAATTGTACAAACCCTTAAAACTTGTTTTATCAGTGTTCTTAGTTAAAGTAAATGTATCGGCAGAAGTTTCAGGTTTTAAATGGGGTTGTCTATTTTGTGATAAATTACTTTGTGAAACAATTTTTGATCCGAAATTTACGGAATTTGTTAATGAACAATTTAACATTATAAATCCTTCCTTGAGTTTGGTTTATTAATTTACATGAATTAAAATGAACCTCAAGAAATAAAATTGCATGTTTTTATAAAAACATTTACAAATTTTAATTAAATTAGGAGTATTGTTTTTGTTTAAATCATTATACAAAAGGCACATTATTGAATACTTGAACCTGAATACTTAAAGTATCCTATTTTGCACCCGCTTTTCTTAATTTATTGGTTATTTCTATATAGCCATTTTCGTCAGCCCACATAAGAGCAGTTTGGCCATCTTTATCTTGTATATTTAAATCAGCCTTTGCTTTAATTAGTTGCTCAACTATTTCTTTATTGCCTATTGTGACAGCCCACCTAAGAGCGGTATATCCATAATTATCTTGTATATTTAAATCAGCCTTTGCTTTAATTAGTTGCTCAACTATTTCGTTATTGCCTTTAGCGGCAGCGCTCATAAGAGCGGTATAGCCATACTTATCTTGTATATTTAAATCAGCCTTTGCTTTAATTAATTGCTCAACTATTTCTTTATTGCCTTTATCAACAGCGTTCATAAGAGCAGTAGCACCGTACTTATCTTGTTTATTTATTCCCAATAAGCCCTTAAAACTTGGTATCAATTTAGTATTCTGAGTAGAAGTAAATGTATCAACATTTTCAGTTTTTAAATAAAGTGGTTGGTTTTGTAATGAATTAGTTTTCGGAGCAATCTTTGATCCGAAGTTTACGGAATTTGTTAATGAACAATTTAACATTATAAATTTTCTCTTCTTTAATTTGGTCTGTTAACTTACATGAGCTTAAATAATCCTAAAAAAAATAATTGATACATTTTGTAAAACCGTTTACAAATCCTAATCAAATTAGGAATATTGTTTTTGTTGAAATCATTACATAAAAGGCTTATTGTTGAATATTTGAAACCGAATGCTTAAAATATCCTATTTGGCTCCTGCTTTTCTTAATTTATCGGCTATTTCTTTATAACCATTTTCATCAGCCAACATAAGAGCGGTACGTGGCTCTTTAGTCATAACAAAATGAGGGCTCTTCTTATCTTGTATATTTAAATCAGCTTTTGCTTTAATTAGTTGTTCAACTATTTCTTTATTACATATTGTGATAGCCCATGTAAGAGCAGTTTGGCCAGTCTCGGTTTGTACATTTAAACGAACCTTCTCTTTAATTAATCGAGCAACTATTTCACTATGACCACCTGCAGCAGCGCTTATAAGAGCATTACCGTTATAATTATTTTTTATATTTAAATCAACCCCTGCTTTAATTAGCTGATTAACTATTCCATTACGGCCTCTACCGGCAGCCAACATAAGAGCAGTATAACCATCCTTATCTTGTATATTAAAATCAGCCTTTGCTTTAATTAACCGAGCAACTATTTCGATATAGTCACCTGTGGTAGCCCACATAAGAGCAGTTTGGCCACGTTTATCTTGTATATTTAAATCAGCTTTTGCTTTAATTAATTGAGCAACTATTTCATTACGGCCTTTAGTGGCAGCGCTCATAAGAGCAGTTTGGCCATACTTATCTTTTATATTTAAATTAGCCTTTGCTTCAATTAACCGAGCAACTATTTCGTTATGGCCTCTACCAGCAGCCCACACAAGAGCAGTTTGGCCATCTTTATTTTGTATATTTAAATCAGCTTTTGCTTTAATTAATTGAGCAACTGTTTCGTTATTGCCTTTAGCGGCAGCGTTCATAAGAGCGGTATCGCCATCCTTATCTTTTATATTTAAATTAGCCTTTGCTTCAATTAATTTATCGACTTCTTTGATATCACCTGTTATGGCAGCCCGCATAAGAGCAGTATGCCCATTCTTATCTTGTTTATTTATTCCCCAATTAAACAAACCCTTAAAAGTAGGTGTCGATTTAGTATTTTGGGTAGAAATAAATGTATCAACATTTTCAGTTTTTAAACAAGGTGGTTGATTTTGTAATGAATTAGTTTTCGGAGCAATCTTTGATCCGAAATTTACGGAATTTGTTAATGAACAATTTAACATTATAAATTCTCTCTTCTTTAATTTGATTTATTAACTTACATGAGCTTAAATAATCCTCAAAAAAATAATTGATACTTTTTATAAAACTATTTACAAATCTTAATCAAATTAGGAATATTGTTTTTATTGAAATCATTACATAAAAAACACATTATTGAATAGCCAATTTTTCTGAGGTTATAATATAATATGAACGCTTTTAACTAACTGAATAAAATTGGAATTATGCATACAAAAGAAAGTTTAAAAGAAAAGCTGGAAAAAAATAATCGTTCTCTCACAGAAGAAACGATAGAAAAATATTTGAGAAGTTGGAGAATAGATCCTTTATATGAGGATGAAAATGGTATTGAATATTTTGATGACCTTGCAATAGCAAAGTTAAATCAGGGAATTATATTAAAAGAACAAGGTTGCTCCGATACAGAGATTTTATCTGTAATTAATAAAGAAATAAAAAAACCAGCAAGTAATCCTATTAACGCGCCTTCTGTAAGAAAAACTATTCCTCAACCACAAGAAAGCTTAAAAAGAACAGAATTGGAAAGTATAACTGTTGATTTAACTTCTCAAACTTTAATGGTTTTGGCTGAATCAATTGCTCAAAAAATCACAACTGATATAGCTGATAAAATTAAAGATGGTGATATTATCCAACCGGCAATGGATTTTGGTAAATTGAGAAGAGATAATGAAATTCTAGCCAAGCAAGTAGAGAAATTAATAGAAGAAAATAAAAAATTAAGTACAAGAGTTAATCTTCTACTTCAAGAAAAAGCTAAATTTAAGCAAGCTTTTGGCTCTTTTTATATTAAACAGGGGTAAGTTTAAGTATTTCTTAAAGGATTATAATAATTTTATGTTTGCTTATGAGATTAAAAAAGTTTTACCCGTAGATAATAATCTCAGCCTTAAGGAATGCGAAAAAATCCTTGTCCCTGAAGATATTTGCCTCGGTATTTTGGATGAAAACAGAGAAATAACAAGCTTTGTTTTAAAAGAAGATTTAAATAGAGTTTTAAAATTTAATATAAATAATTATCCTATCAACTTAATATCAACTTTAGCTGATGTAATAGATATAAATATTGAGAATATAAGTGAATTACAGGTAAAAAAACACGTAAAACCAGGCTTAAACAAAGGCGTTTTTGTTGGAAAAAACAGAAAAGAAATTAGCCACTTAATAATTAATAAAGATATTTATACAGAAAAAAAAGAAGTATTTTTAGTAGAAGAATATGCAAAAAATATTCCGGATGAAATAAAAAAAGCTTTGGATTTATGTTCAAAAGCGGCTGATAAAATAAATTTACCTATTTTTATAATAGGTGGAGTGGTAAGAGATATAATCATTGGCAAAAAAAGCGTTGATATAGATATTACAGTTGAAGAAAGCGCTATAGAATTCAGTCGTTTTTTAAGAAAACAATATCCCGATATCTTTAAGATAAAGGAACTTCACGAGGATTTTAAAACAGCAAAAGTAGTTTTTACAATAAACAATAAAAATATAGAATTAGATATAGCAAGTACAAGAAAAGAAATTTACTCGCATCCGGCCAGCCTTCCACAAGTTTCTCAAATAGGTTGTGATATAAAAGATGATATTCTAAGACGTGATTTCACCATTAATTCAATGGCTTTATCCCTAAATCAGGTAAGCTTTTGCAAACTTATTGATCCATTAGATGGTTATAATGATTTAAAAGAAGGTAAAATAAGAATTTTACACCCGATAAGCTCTGTAGATGATCCAACACGAATAATAAGAGCTTTAAAATTCAGTATAAGATTTAATTATGAATTTGAAAAAGCAACTAAATACCTCATAAATACTTGTCTTAATAGTGGTTTATTTGATAACCTTGGTGGAGAAAGAATAAAATCCGAGATAAAACAGACTTTTAATCTCAATAAATCTGAAAGCTTAAATAGATTTGTAGAAGAAAAGATATATTATTTAGTAAATAAAAACATTCAAATCCCTCAAAATTTAAGAGATTTATCCCTTAAATGTAGAAAAGTCATATCAAAATATCAAAAATTTATCGATACACCTGATCTGATATGGTTGATTTATTTAGGAACTTTACTTATAAATTCCTCTAAAGATGAAATTTCTCAAACCGCTGCAAAATTGTATTTATCAGGCTTAGAGACAGAGATTTTAGTAGGGAGCAAAAATATTCAGAATAATATAGCTCAGATCAAGCAAGCTCAGACACGGTTTCAAATTTATGAACAATTTGAAGGATATTTCTCTGAATCTATATTAATTACTTTAATTATTGTTGAAGATGAAGAGGTTGAGAAAAAAATAGATTTATATTTAAATGAACTTCAATATATTAAAATTAATACGACAGGAAAAAGTTTAATAGAAAAAGGTTTAACTCCCGGGCCAGTTTTTGGTGAGATTTTGAGAGAACTTTTACAAGCTAAAATTAACCAGGAAATAAACACTCCAGAGGAAGAACAGGAATATATAAAAAAATTTCTTCCAAGAAAAAGAAGATAAATGTATAAGGTAATAAGTAGTGAATACGGCAAATAAAGAATTTTATAGCTCTAAATACGATGTCAGCAAAGAATCCGAACTTAAAAATAAATTATCGGCAGATGGTTTTATATTTAAATCAATCGATCATGCCTTTTGGTCTGCTCAAAAAAACGGTATTACTGTCACTTTATACAAAAGTGGGAAAATACTTGCTCAGGGCAAAAATACAGAAGAATTTGTTAAACAGTTTTTAGAAAATTCTAATCAACGTTTAGCAATTTCTTCTAAAAATCAAACCCCTGTACAAACAAAATTAGAAATTCCAAAACCAAAAATTGATTGTTGGATAGGAACAGACGAATCCGGAAAAGGGGATTATTTTGGCCCACTTGTAGTTGCAGGAGTTCTTGTTGATCAAGAAAATATCAAAAAGTTTCAGGAAATAAATGTAAGAGATTGCAAAAAAATAAATGATGTAAGTATTGAAAAACTTGCCTGGCAAATTAAAGCAAATAGTATTTTTTCCGTAGTAACAATAAACCCAAATAAATATAACCAGCTTTATGCCAAATTTAATAACCTGAATAACCTTCTCGCCTGGGGACATGCCAGAGCTATAGAAAATATTCTGGAAAAAAAAGAATGTAAAAACGCCATATCCGATAAATTTGGCAATGAATCATTAATAAAAAACGCATTAATGACACATGGAAAAACAATAAACCTTGAACAGCGCCATAAGGCTGAAGATGATATCGCTGTTGCAGCTGCATCTATTCTTGCAAGAAATGAATTTCTGCAAAGAATGAAAAAAATGTCTCAGGAATACGGAATAATCTTTCAAAAAGGTGCATCAGAAAAAGTAAAAGAACAAGCAAAATTATTCATTGAAAAATATGGTTTTGAATCATTATCTCAAATAGCCAAAATGCACTTCAAAACTACGCTAGAATTGAAAAAGTAGATAACTCAAGTTAATACTTAAATAATTTTGAATATTATTGCGAGGTGCTTCGCACTGTCATTGGTCACCGACCTTTCCAATAATACCCCGCTGTCATTGCGAGCGACCAACGGGAGCGTGGCAATCTATCCTGCTAATTCTTGTTGCTATAAGCGAAATCTGGATAGATCCTCACGTCGCTATGCTCCTCAGGATGACAGTACATCATTTTTAATTAAGTAAGAACTTTTTCTTTAATTCCTTATTAATAACCAGAGTTAGTACAGTTAGTCATCAACATACTCATATTGATCATCAGGGCTATAGATTTTTTATAAGTCTTTATTAATATAATATACCAAGTAAGCTAGTAAGCTTCTTATGCCACTTTAAAAACATTAAGGTATTAAACTCATTAATTTTTATATTTACAGGCAGAATTAAAAGCATTAGTAAAGGGATACAAAAATGAATAGTGATGACACATTAGTATATAACTATATGCGTTTATCTCCCATTTTTATTTATGAAGATGATAATTTATTTAACGCTATTAAAGCTATGGAAAGATTTAGTGTTGATAAAATCTCAATAATCAAGAAAGACTTTTCTATAATAGGAAATATTGATTATGAAAAAATAAAAGAAATCATAAAAACAAAGTTTCAAGATAATATGGATCTTATAAAAAATATAAAAACAAAAGATATACTAATAAAATCTAATTTTCCTATTGTTCTCTATCCTAAAATGAAGATTTCCAGTGCATATTCAGCAATGAAATGCCTAAAAATCAAATGTCTTCCAGTAGTAAATGCTCCTTGGGAAAAGAAAATAATGGGTTTTTTATGGTTAGATGATATTTCACCAATTGTAGAAAAAAGATACTTAAAAATACCCGTCTAGTATTAGTCTGTAGTCTATTAAGAAAAAACCTCATGCTTGGTATATTAAAAACTTAAGCAGGAGAAAAGTATAGGTTTAAAATTAATGCTAGACAAAATAAAAGTTGCTGAAGAGTTTTTAAAAACTTTAGAAGATCCTACAGCCACTATGGACATAATGTTAGACAGAATAGATGTCCAAATACTTTATGTAATACATAATTATGCTGAATTAATCTCTAAAGTAAAATACAAGACAAATATTGAGGAAAAAGACATTATTACTTGCTCAATCATAATTGGATATCTTCTAAAAAGTCATTTAGACAGATATGAATTAGAACAGAGTATGTATAATTCATAAAAATTGTGGTTTAAGTAATCAAGCAGGATCAAAATAATTTTGATCCTGCTTATAAACTGTTTTATCCTAATATTCGACCACACTAATTTTGAATAAATTACCACTCAAGATTTTTTGTCATATTTAGGATATCAGGTAAGATTCTTTCACATGTCATTCTGAGGAGAGAAGTGACGTGAGAAACTCATTGTTATACTCTTTTGAGATTGCCACGCAAGTATGATTATTTCTTAAAGACACAATTCATGGCTCGCAATGACAGAAGAACTTCTATAGATTTTATTTTAGCAATTTTAAAAGAGCTTTTCTTTTTTCAGGAGAAGTAAGTAGTTCATTTAAAAGTTTTAATTCTTCATCTGTAAGATTATATTTATTTTTTAACTCTTGTAAAGAATGAATAGATTCATTTTTGATGAACATCTCACCTTCACCAGCTAAAAGCCAATTGATATTTACGTTAAATTTATCTCTTAATATTTCCAAGTATTCTAAAGGAGGTTTTCTTTCTTCTCTTTCATAACCCCCAAGCGTTCTTGCTGGAATATTCACAATTTGAGAAAATTCTTCCATAGTTAATTTTTTATTTTGCCTAACTTGCTTCAATCTATTACCAATACTCATTTTTATTTATCACCATACTAGATTAATGTTTACAAAAGCTTCTCAAAGTGTGTTGACAATTTTACTCAAATAGTGTAGTCTAATAACATATCAAATTGATTAAATTTTTATTTAAAGATACCATAAAAAGCCATGAAAATTTATGGCTTTGGTTTGAGTTTTGTATTTCGTAAAAACTTTAATGCTAAAAAGGGAATATTATGGAAAATGAAAAACAGGAAGAGCTTTTATATAGATTATTAGATCTAAAACACTGTCTTGAAATTGCAGACAGATATATTAAATCTGCTCGTGAGAATTTCAATGATATTCAAGAATTTAAAGATTTATTGGAAAATATCAAACCGTAATAAAGGACTAAATGTAGCTAATATTAATTGATACTTTTATTTGCCAATATTTCTCCTAAAAATAAAAGTGCTGATTTTAGGACTATAGATATAAAAACTTGAATATTCTTTCATAATTTGTATAAGAGAGATGTATAATGATATATAATTTTAGTATTATATATCATTATACATTTGAATAAAGCATATAAAATATGTCTTTTTCTTGAAAAAGGATTAATGAAATTTGCCAAACAAAAGAGGAGTTACATTAGCAGAAATATTAATTACTCTGATTACAGTTGGAATAATTGCTGCACTTACCGTTCCTTCTTTAATTCAGAATGTTCAAGATAATATAAACAGGAGTGCCTGGAAAACAGCTTACGCAAATTTTGATCAAGCCACCAAAAGAATTGTTATAGATTATGGAGGTAGTTTTAAGGGTATATTTGAAAATAATAATGATCTTGGTAATAAATATAAAGAATATATGACATACACAAAAACTTGTTTAGAAGGGACAAGTCAAGGTGATTGTTGGCATGCTAGTGGAGTTATCAAAAGCTATGCAAACCCCAATAGTGTTATAACCACTCATTGGCAAAATGGAAGTAGCTTTATGTTGAATAATGGTATGTTAGTTTATTTCTTTTCTGTAGACAAAGATTGTAATAATGATGACTGTGGCGATATTGTTATAGATGTTAATGGTTTTAAAAAACCAAATAGAATAGGTTATGATATATTTGGGATTACAATATACACAAATAAAGTAAAACCATGGGGAGATGGCAATAATTGTTCAAGTTGGGGGGAAGGTTGTTCATCATATTATCTTTTGCATTAAAGAATTAGTCAAACAATTGATACTTTTATTTACCAATACAGAAGTTAGAGAAAATATTATTGATAATCTCCTCAGAAACAACCTCTCCGGTTATTTCCCCCAAAAATAATAGGGCTGATTTTAGGTCTATAGATATAAAATCTTGAACCTCTCTATTTTTAGAAGAATTTAAAGCATGGAGTAGAGAATTTTTAGCATTTTTTAAGCATTCTTGCTGCCTTATGTTAGTGGAAAAATCACTATTTACAGATAAATCTATAGAAAAAATAATTTTTTCTATTTCTTTTTTGACCAAATCCAGTCCTTGATAAGTTTTTGACGATACATAAATTACATCATTATCATTTATTTTACATGTCATTAAATCGGCTTTTGTTCCTATTTTTACAAGAGGTTTATCTTTTACTTCTTCATAAATAATCTTGTCTGCAGCACTCATGCCTTGTGAAGAATCATATAAAAATAAAACCAGATCAGCTTCTTTAATACAGGCTTTTGCAATATTTATACCTATAGATTCTATATAATCACTTGAACATTTGCTTGCTAATTCTCTAATTCCTGCAGTATCAATTAAAGTAATCGGAACACCACCAATATCAATAATTTCTTGAATAATATCTCTTGTTGTTCCTGGAATATCGGTGACAATGGATCTTTCTATGTTAAGTAAAGAATTAAATAAAGAAGATTTACCTACATTAGGTTTTCCAACTATAGCTACTTTCAAACCATATCGCATTAAATTGGAAGTTGAAGCGGTATTTAAAGCAAAATTGATTTTTTCTATCAAAAAATTAATTTTTTCTTCAATATAACTATATTCAAGTTCATCAACCTCTTCAGGAAAATCTATTGCGGCAGTCATTAACGATAATAAATTTACTAAATCTTTTCTTAAACTACTTATATATAAAGAAAGTTTACCTGTTAGATTATGAGCTGAAATAGAGGAAAAAACATCTGTTTTTGAGTGAATTAAATCAAGAACAGCTTCTGCTTTACTTAAGTCCATTTTTCCATTTAAAAAAGCTCTTTTAGTAAATTCTCCTGCTTCTGCCATTCTTGTCCCTGATTCAAGACAAAGGTTGAGGACACTTTTAACAATATTAACTCCGCCATGACAATGTATTTCAATTACATCCTCGCCGGTATAACTTTTTGGAGCTTTAAATGCAAGAACAATAACTTCATCTACAGGATTAAAATCAACTAAATCATTAACCAGCGAATGTGACTTAGTCATCTCACAATGGCATGGGGTATTATTGGAATGATTGATGACTTGAGACAGTGACTTAGTCACCCAGCCATGATAAACTTTTCCGGCTTCAAAATCAGGCACTTTTTTTTCATTAAATTTACTGGAAAATATTCTGGAAATTATATTAAAAGAATTTTCTCCACTGATTCTAATAACACCAACCCCACCAGTTCCAAGTGGGGTTGCTATTGCTGCTATTGTATCTTTTATATTATTTATTACCATTTATTTTTTTCTTTTTTTCTTCTTAGGTCCAGAAATTTGTGGTTGACTGGCTGTTTCATCTTCAGAAACTTCTTTTCCTGTAACTGTTTTAACTTCTGAAGGAATTTCATCAACAATAGTTTTAGATTTAGAAACTTTTTCTTTTTCTATGCTTTTATTAATCATAACTGTTTGAATAACTTGAATTATATTACTTACAACCATATATAAAAGAACACCGGCTGGAATTGGGAAGAAAATAAACATTGAAGTGATCATTACAGGCATTATTTTGCCCATTTGATCTTGCATAGCCTTTTGAGAAGGATCCATTGCTGTAGCACTGCTCTGAGTTGTCATTACTTTCTGAGATAAAAACATTGTTATACCAAAGAGTAATATTAGAGCCAGAACATCATAATTAAATGTTGTTTTTACTCCTTCTGTTTCAATTTTAGCTGCAAGAGAGGAATCCGTTTTATTAAAAGTAATATGTTCAATTTCCTTGGTACTATTATTAATTACCGGAATATCAATTTTTTGAACTTCGCTTAATTTACCATCTGGTAAATCGAGTTTATCCAGATTAACTTGTAAGCTTAAAGCCTCTCCAGGAATAACTTCCTGTTTTTGATCTTTATTTATAAAGATTTTGTTTGGATCTTCAACCTTAACGTCCTTGATAACACCCTCTTTTGTATAAACAGTCACATATTTACCACTTGAGAATGTATCTCCTTTTGCAACACCAAAGCGTTGATCACCTGCTTCTCCGGCATGACTTCTAATAGGAGCATCAAGTCTACTTATAAAGAAGAAAGATGAATTACCCGCAATTTCTATAAATTGAGGACTAATAAGAGCTGTATAAAGCAAAATAAATATAGGCA
>Ga0154603_1129_pt1 | contig 27190 bp, 37 predicted proteins | sample RifGroF2_FD_116032 | JGI IMG/M metagenome (GOLD analysis project Ga0154603, IMG submission 116032) | Candidatus Melainabacteria bacterium GWF2_32_7 | reverse complement strand
TCTTCCAAATAAAAGTAATAATCTTGCTTGACTTGCTACTAAACCCATATCTATTTCCTTTTTAATTTGCTATCTTGTACTCACATATATATAAAAAAATCTAAATATATCAAAAATCAATAAAAAGTATATACTGTTACACTTATTTACAAAACAAAAAGAGAGCTATAAAATAGTTCTCTTTTTAATCCTCAAAATAAATTAATCTCTTAATTTTTTATTTTTGATATCCTGCTGTATTTTCAAAAATACGTCTGCTCATACAAAGTGCCATATTTTTAAGAGCACAGATACCCGTATTTCTATTAACTACACCTATACTTGCCAGTTTATTTTTTACAGTTTCATTTAAATCCTCGGTTTTTATATATAAACTGCAAGTTGAGTTACATTCTTCTTTACTAAATGGACATTTTTTTATTTCTTCCATTTTATAATCCTATTTGTTTGATATACACGCATCCATTATTGCTTTTTGCCAGCCAGCTGTTTTTTCTATATAGTAATTAGCTCCTCTATTTAGGCATTTTGTCTCATATTCAGGTTTTGCAGAAGCTGTCATTACTATAATCTTTGTATTTAATTTACATAATAAAGAAAGTTTTTTTAATTCATCTAATAATATAAAACCTTCTCTTTCTGTTGGAATAAATAAATCTATAACAGCATATCCAAAATCCTGCTTTTTATATTTTTCTATAGCATCATATATTTCGTGAGATATAACAACCTCATAATCCATTTTCTTAAATAAGATATCTAATTGATAAGTTATAATACCAAGATCATCCACTATTAGTACTGTTTTAGGTCTAGCTGAAGAATCTGCTTTAGCTCCACCTGTCATAAAATCATTCATTACAGGAGTATTATTTGCTGCAGTATTAGCCTTTAAAGCAGTAGAAGTGCTTAAAGTCAGTTCACTTATTTTTTCTTTAATCTCACTTAACGCAGCATTCAAGTCGAATAAAGTAATTTCTTCAGGTGGCAACATATTAGCTAACCCAAAAAAGTTCTCCACAAATTTTGAGTCTAATTCTATTGAAAATCTGTCAGCTGTCATATTTTTCCTTTATTTATTTCTCATACTAATGCCAACTATTCATTATTTATTGTAACTGGTTATTTCCATATCTGCCACCATTTTTTTAGAAATTTACTGTTATTCCTTGTTTGTTGTTCAAAAACATATCTAATTACATCTATAATTTCATCATCAGTTAAATCAAAGTGCATTTTTAACTGATTAATATAATTATTTAAAGACTTTTTGGCATTTTGTTTTCTGTTAAAAGTTTTTATAGTTTGTTTTTCAGCAATAGGATAATCTTTTCCCATAATAGTACCCCTTAAATTCTTACCCCCTAAAACTAGATCTAAGATTTTATAAATTCTATAATATAAATATATACTTTATTACAGCTTTTTTCATTCGATAAAAGTTTAATTACAGGGTTTTAATAAATAAAAAAACCCTGAATTTTAAACTATATCATACTTAATAATTTGTTTTTATCTCCAATAAGTAAGATTCCTATACATTTCTAATTTTTTTGCTTTGATTGCAAACATCTGTCTAATAGTTTTATTAATACTTTAGTCCTATATTGGAAAAACTGTAGAAAACCTGTATAAAACTAGAGTAATATGTATAAAAGTTTATTTAAATCTAATCAAATAAACTCAAAAGACGTTGATAATCAGGTTGATTCAACGAATAATATTATTTTCGATAAAGCTTGTCCTCGTTGTAATAAACTTATTGTCACAAATAAAGATTATTGTGCGTGTGGTTTTTATTTAAAAGCTTTCAACAACTCTATTTTTTGGACTAGTGTTCTTTCTGCGTGTTTTTTTATTGGGTTTATATTAATTATAGGGCTGGTAGGTTTAAATAGTGTTAGAAATTATGCTTCTCATAAATTGCAAAATAAATTAGATTTTAATTCTCTCTCCCCTATTAATATTCAGATTATATCAAGTTTAAAAAGGTCTCCTTACGATGGTTATATACAAAATATTTACGTAAAACCTAAAGAAGAAAACAAGTTAATGATTTTAATTAAGCCTAATTTATGGCATACATTAAATAAAAAAGAAAAAGAAAATCTGGTTAAACAAGTATCTGAAAACTGGAAGATCATTTATAAAAGAAATAATCCTGATTCTACTAAAGAATCTTTGGTTAAATTCGCTAATTTTAACTAATATACTTTTATTAATAACTCTTTTAAGTTAAAAATTAAGTTAATTAATTAACTTAATTTTTAACTTTTTAACATTGTAGAATATTATTGATGGAAAAATAAAAAAGCAGGTTTATTATTCTTTGTTTTATTAAGGAGAAACTGTATGCCAGAAGATAAAAAACGTATAATGTCAGGAATGAGACCTACAGGAAAATTACATATTGGACATTATATGGGTGTTTTAAGAAACTGGATTTCTTTTCAGGATAGTTATAATTGCTATTTTGCAATAGCAGACTGGCATGCTCTTACTACTAAATATGATCAAACACAAGATTTAAAGCAAAACATTGTTGATGTAACCCTCGATTGGATTGCAAGTGGCATAAACCCTGATAAATCAACTATATATTTACAATCTCTCGTTCCTGAAATTGCAGAATTACATATTTATTTAAGCATGATAACTCCTCAAAACTGGGTAGAAAGAGATCCTACCTTAAAAGATATGGTTAAAATTCTAAGAAAAGAACCTGGTGGATTAGAGGAAAATCAAGATATTTCAGGAATAATTAGTTATGGTCTCTTAGGATATCCAGTATTACAAAGTGCTGATATACTCGGTTTTAACGCATCTCTTGTACCCGTTGGTCATGATCAGTTAGCTCATCTTGAATTCTCAAGAGACGTGGCAAGAAGGTTTAATTATATATATAAAACTGAATATTTTGAGGAACCTCAACCAAAATTAACTGAAACCCCACTTATAAAGGGTATTGATGGTCAAAAAATGGGTAAATCGTTTAATAATGATATTAAAATTTCTGATTCAGAAGAAGAAACAGCCAAAAAAATAATGCGAGCTATTACCGATAGATCAAGAATTAAAAAAACTGATCCCGGGCATCCAGATGAGTGTGAGGTTGTTTGTCCTTATTATTTAATATTTGCAGATGAAGATACAATAAAAACTCAAAGAAATAACTGTGAGTTAGCTCTCTGGGGTTGTGCCGATTGTAAAAAACAATTAATAACTATAATAAACAATTATTTTAAAGATATAAGAAACAAAAGAAAAGAATTAGAACAAAACCCTGATTATATACATAACGTGATTAGAACAGGAAGTGAAAAAGCCAGAGATTTAGCTTCGAATATTCTAAAAGATGTCAAAAAAATAATGCAGCTTTATTAATGATTATAATTATATCTAAAAATAAGCCTCCTAATTATAGGAGGCTTATTTTTAGATATAAATTTCTTACTTTTTACCTTTAAACTCAACAGTATCTACTTCTAAAACATTCATTTTAGGAGCTAGTTTATCTAATTTTATTTCTTTATTTTCTACTTCTTTGTTTGGAACAACACATTTTGGTTTGTGAGTAAAACCAACTTTCACAATATAGCCTCCTATCTTCTTTTTTATCAAAACAAAAACCTATAGCTACTAGATTTCACCTTTTATTAAGTCTGAAATCTTAATATCTTCATTTTCTTTCTTGATTTTTTTCTTTGGAACTTTTCTCACAGATATCTTAGACTCATTTAATCTAGTAAGTCCTATTAGTGTATCATCTTTATTGAAAAATAAATCTTTAATCCAATTTATAACAGTGAGCACAACTTTTATCTCCCTTTTTTCGATTATTATCTTTCTTTTCTACTTAAACAGCATCCTGTATTAAGTTTATTTTGGTTAATTTTAATATTAAAATACTTATATAGGTATCACCTAATGTATTAGTCTTAATAAATTTATGTATAATAATTCCTTTAAAAATAATATAAAAAATAATCCAGTATTTAATGATCTGGCTATTAAAACAGAATCTGCTTATAATTTAAACAATCAAGATTTTGATTATGAAAAGCTGATTGAGTTTCTAGATTCTGAAAATTTAAGGCACTTTGCTCTATTGAATATCGAGAAAGTTAAGAACCAAGAAGATGCTCAAAAACTTCTTTTTTGTTTAACACAAGATGATTCAAGAGTAAGGGAATTGTCTTCTTTTTTAATAAAAGACCTTATTATTGATTTAAAATACAGACATTTTTTTAATTATGAAAGTTCCATTGATATTCTAGTAAACTCATTAAAAGACTCTAATCCCAAGGTTTGCAAAAATGTTACACTTGCTTTACAACATCTAGATAATAAGTTAACATCTATCAAAAAAATAGTTAAAATAATAAAAACAAACAATCAAACTACTATTTATTGGTGTCTCCATGCCCTTGAAAATATATTATTACTTAATAACTGTGATATAAGCTCTATTATTGAAAATTTAATTCAATTAATTTCTGAAACATCTGAGTCAAGGGAATATCAAATAAGGGAAAAAACTGCTTTTATTGTTAAAAATATAAACCAGAAAAGAATGTTTAAAAAAAGCAGCTATATTATAGATGTATTAAGTAAATTAACCCAAAAACTTTTGAGTGATGAAAATTTTTATGTAAGAAACGCTATCTCTTTTACAAATTAAATTTTTTAAGGAGAAAAAATGTCTATTTTATACTTATTTCTATTTTCGGCTGCTATTGTTCACGCTTATGCAAATAAATCTCCTAAATTAGCAAGAATTTATATTAAAATAAACAATATTAATAATTTAAATAAATAAAAATTCTTCAAAATTTCTAAAAATCTGATATTTTTTATCAGTAAATATAATAAAAAAGAGGCTTTTCAGCCTCTTTAAATTTAAGTGAGATGGTAGGTAATTTAACCTAAATAATCTAATAGAGAATTTTGAATAACTTTTGAACCCACAGATAAGGAAGCTTGAAGAGCTGTTTCTTGAAATTGTACATTTGATATAGATTTAGCTAAATCAATATCTTCTAATTTAGATTTTCTCTTTGTATAAGAAATTACATCCTCTTCAATTTTACTTTTTGTCATTTCAAGTCTCGAAATAGTTCCCCCTATCTGTGCCTGAGAATCAAGAAGGGTTTTTAAATTATTTTCAAAATCACCTATTTTAGATCTTATATTGTCATGATTAGGAGGTGATGTTTGTAATTCCTGACTTAAAGTAGCAAGTGTTTGAATAAGCCCACTACCTGTCATTACAGGTGGTGGCCCAGGAGCTGACTCATAATACTGTCCAAAAACAGCATCTCCTGCTAAATTCAAAGGAACTTTTACTCCTTGTACTATTTCAGCCTCTCTTTGATAATTTCCTGTTGATAAAGTTCCCATATATTGAATTTGATTAGTTCCTACTTCTTGAAAAGGTGCATCTTCTGTAACACGACCTCCAAATATGTATTTACTTCCATATTTCGTATTACCTAAGTCTTTAACCTGATTCATTAATTGTTCTACTTCAAAATTAATAGCTGATAATTCATTTGATCCACTACTCATATTTGAAGCTTGTACAGTTAATTCCCTTGCTCTATGTACAACATCTACAGCACTTAATATAGACCTATCTGTAATCTCAAGTTCTGATTGTACTTGTTCTATATTTTTTATGTAATTCTCCATCTGAGAAAGAGAAGATTTATCAGATAAAATACTCATTGCATTTGCTGGATTCTGAGAAGGTTTTGTTACCAACTTTCCTGAAGATATCTGTTCTTGAAGCTCATATAGTTTTGAGCGATTTGTTAATAGATTATTAATAATGATGTTACTCATTGATTTATTTGTTACTCTTGTAAGAATCATTATTTTTCGATCTCCTCTTATTTTTAATCAAGAATTGTACTAGCCTGCAAGATTTATAATTCTCTGCATAGCTTCATTTACCACAGTAAGAACTTTAGCAGAAGCCTCAAAAGATCTTTGAAACCTTATTAAATCTGCTAACTCTTCGTCTAAATTAACACCTATGGTAGATTCTCTTTTACTGCTAATTTGTTGAACAATTGTATCTTGTGATTCATAGTTGTCCTGAACACTTTTTACTTGAATACCAAGATTTCCAACAACTGCGTTTAGGTATGATTCTGTACTCGAACTATTAAGAGCAGCTATTTTAGTATTTCTAAATTCAGCCATTACAAGAGCATTGCTTCCATCCCCAGTTTCATTAACCGCAGAAGTGGCTCCAGCTGCTGCTATTTTAAATACATCATCTATTATATCTTGATTAACTTTAATATTACCTGCTGTTAAATCTGCATAAGTAGCAGTATCAACTCCGTCTTGTTCTACAAAAATATCAAAAGGAGCTGCAGAAACAAGAGCTAATTGATTTGGACTAACTGAAGTATCTATATATTGACCACCTTGATGTATAGTATTTATTTCTCTAGAAAATTCCCTGGCCAAAGTATTTAACTCTGTAAGAACATTATAAATATTTAGTTTACTAGAATCAGAACCTCCCATCTCAAGTATTGCACCTATTTTACCGGAGGTTATTGAAGAATTCGCATTTGCTACCACGATATTATTATCTTCATCTAATATTCTCACTGTAGCCGGATTACTTGTAGTTCCTGTAGCTACATTAAAAAACCCAACTTGCTCTTTATTTTTAACTAGATCCACACCATTTAAAGATACTGTCACTAGGCTATTAGATCCTTGCGTTACAGTAATTGGAATATATTCAGCAATCTGGTCAAGCAAAATATCTCTTTGATCTAAAAGGCCATTTGGAGGTGCTCCTTGTGAAGATGAATCACATATCGTTTTATTTATATTTGCAAGTGCTGATAGTTTAACATTTAAATCATTAACATCTAAAGCTATTTTACTTGTATTAAGAGTTGCAGGATTAGTAACATCTCCAACAAGGTTGGATCTTAAATCATCCAATCGATCGTATGTTAAATTAAACTTATTACATAAATCCTTTGCTTTTTGTACAAGATTATTTCTTATTATCGAGTCATTTGGATTTATACTTAATTCATGAGCTGTATTATAAAATTCGTTAAGAGCCTGATTAATACCAGTATCTCCAAGTTCATTAGTAATATCTTCCATTAATGAAGCGGTTTCGTTTAATTCTTTATAAAAAGATAAACCAGTCGTTTCTTTTCTAAAATATGCATCCAGGTAAGCATCTCTATTTCTTGTAATGTTATCAATAACTGCACCTGCTCCAGATTGTGCTCTTGAAATAGTTGTATTTACTCCTGAATCTACAGTCACTTGTTGGGAGAGTTCTAATCTTTGTTTACTATACCCGGGTGTATTAATATTAGCTATATTGTTATTAATCAAGTTAATTGCAGCTTGATTAAGCAATATAGATCTATGTGAATTAAAAATTCCAAATAAACTCATTTTTTACCCAAATCTCCCAAATTAATTTAGTTATAGTTTCTATCTGTATCAACCTTTATATTTCATGGTTTATGGAGCTTACTCCTTTACTTTGTTGATTATTATTTATTTTTCCAAAATTATTATAAGCCGATGCTTCCGGCATAAGTGCATTAGCAATAGATACAATTGAAAACTCAAGTATATTAAGAGAATGTTTTATTAATTGATTATTAATTTTATTCTGTCTTTGTATATTTTCAGCTAAATTTTTTAGTTTTATTCTCAAACCTGATATTTTTTCTGCTTTATCTTCTTTTTCTATTTTTTTAATAATTTCTCTTAATGAAAGATTTTCATGTCCAAATTTTGACGTAATTTTAGCTCTTTTACCTTCTAAAATACCTGTTTCTGAGTTAAATTTCTCAATTTCATAGTCGATATTTCTTAGTTTTTCAATATCACCACTAATTAAACTGTCTTTTTTGTCGAGAATATATTTTTCTAACTTAGAATAGGCTTCTATTTCCTTATTTAATACCTCTTCAAGTTCTAATATCTCTGTTTTCATTTTTTATTCCCCTAAATTTATCAAGAGTTCTGGTAATTCTGTATTTAACCCACCATATCAACTAAAATGCTACGTCCATAACGCATAGCATAATTTATATCTTCTTCATTTACACTAGTATTTCCACATTTATTTGCATATTCCTTTATTTCATTTATATATTCTGTATTTTGAGAAGATAAAACCTTTTCTACTTCAGGATTATTGTTTTTTGCACTATTAATTTTATTTTGACTTTCTTGAGATAAAGAAACTTTTACTTCTACATCTTCTATAAGTTCATTACCAGGTGTATTTAAGGATGCTTTTATAGCACTTTTAAAAGCTTGTGTAGCTCTTAATAACTGAAGAGAATTTATCTCTGAAATACCGCTTACCATTTATCCCATCTCCCTAACTTATTTTTCCCTAAATTCTATCTTTCATTTGTTGATAAATTTGCTCTGCAAGTCCAAATGATGTTGTTGGATTTGAAGCAATATTTTTAGCTACTTCATCATTTAACATTGATTTAAAGATATTTTCTGCTTGTCCCCCATGAAAAAGCTCTGATTTTCTAACTGTTGAATCCATTGTTTCAAGAAATTGTTTTATAAACACAGCTTCAAAGTCACTTGCGGTTTTTCTTAAAGATTCTTCTCTAAGATTTTTTTGACTATTTAAATTAGAGAATCTTTCCAGATTTTCCATTTTTTGATTCTGTAAGTTAAATCTTGCCATACTTATGTCTATTGGATTCATTGTTATTTATCCCTTTAAATTATTTCTAAAGTTGCTTGTAAACTACCTGCTTCTTTTAAAGCTTGCAATATAGATATAAGATCATATGGAGTTACACCTATTGTATTTAATGATGCTACAAGCTCACTTAATGTAGTATTTGCAGAAACTTCAACCAGTCTTCCATTTTGTTTGTTAACTGTAATATCACTATTTTGAACTGCTTGTGTGGTTCCTTCTCCAAATTCGTTTGGTTGAGAAACTTCATTTCTAGTAGTTACAGTTACAGTTAAATTGCCGTGAGCTACAGCAGCAGGAAGAAGTTTAACATTATTACCAATAACAACCGTTCCCGTACGTTCATTTATTATTACTTTTGCTATTGAATCACCACTTTGAACAGTTAAATTTTCCAGAATTGATATAAAGCTAATTCTGTCATCTACAAATTTATTAGGAAGTGTTATTTGTATAGTACTTGCATCAATAGCTTTAGCAGACGCTATATTTTCATTAACAACCTGTGATAATCTGGCTGCCATAGTAAAATCAGGTCTATTTAATATCAATCTAATTCCAGATTCATCACCAATCTCAGTATTTATATCTCTTTCAACAATTGCACCATTTGGAACTCTACCTGATGTTGTAATACTGGTTCTTACACTGCTTCCTGAAGCAGAAACATCTGTTCCACCGGTACTAATAGGTCCTTGAGCTACAGCAACAACTTCACCATTAGGTGCTACTAATTGGGTTTGTATTAATACACCACCTTCTAAACTTTTAGCATCAGCCAATGATGAAACGATAACATCTATTTTATCTCCAGCTTTTGCAAAAGCTGGAATATTAGCTATTACAATAACAGCTGCTGTATTACCTTTTTTAATATCGTTACTACTTTCAATAACCATACCAAGATTTGATAGCAAAGCCTGGTTAGTAATTTGTGTTGATTTACTGTTATCACCGGTTCCTGGAAGGCCTACAACTACACCATAACCTACTAACTGGTTATCTCTTATTCCTTCAATATGAGTAATATCTTTAATTCTTACTCTTCCAGCCTGAGCTTCCAGTGCTGTAAAGTTTAAACTAATTAATACTGTTATTAATAATAAAGCTATGTATCTCATTCCCAAACCATCTCCAATTTTAGAATAAATATCTAAACATCTTATTTACAGTGCCTTCTGAATCAGATCTTGATACTGTTCCCTTTCCAACAACCGCTACCTGTAAATTTGCAACTAAACTTGAATCAATTCTTCCCATATTATCAAGTAATCTAGGATCAATTATTCCACTTATTACCACATCTACTCTTTCACCGGCATTCATTGCTATTTTTTTACCTTGAACTACAAGATTTCCATTAGGTAATATTTGGACAACCTGTGTTGTTATTACATCTTTTAATTTTGATGTTCTTGCTAAACTTGTCTGGTTTTTTGTTTCTGAACCACCACCAAAATCATCCATATTTGGCACAGAGTTATTAGGAAGAAATCTTTTAATTCCACTTGGTAAGATTGTGTTTAAAGTAGTGGAGAAATTATCTGTGGTATCTGATGATTTTTTAACATTAAGTTGTACATCATCAGATGCTGTAATCTCTTGATCTATCAAAACAGTCACTAAATCACCAATACTTTTTGCTCTGACTGTACTAAATAAAGGTCTTGGTTGTATAGTATAAACATTTTGAGAAACACCTGTTTTAAATAATGATTCAGCAAATACAGTGTTATTAGCTGTAGTTATAATTATTAATGATATTAATGTTTTTGATAATTTATTTCTCATTTTTCCAGACCTTATATGTTTACCATAACGGTATTTGCACTTATAACCTTACCTATATAATCTTTTTTATATTGTTTACTTCTAACTCTGATATAATCACCTATTTTTCCATTATCAAGAGCCTCAGCAGACATTGTAATTGTTATGTCTGATGATTTGAAAACTATAGAAATCGGACTATTTTTTATAATAAGAGGTATTTTCTCTACATATCTTGTATCAATAATATCTCCAGGTTTAAAAGTTTTCTTAACTGAACAATTAAAAGGAGAAAAATCTTCTCTTACTGCGGTTTCAGCCATTAAAGTAATTTCTTTTTTTTCAAGAGCAATATTAGAACCGGATAAACTTTTACCTCTATCTATTACATCTTTAGCGACCCAAACTTTGTCATAAACAGATATTTTTATTGGTGTACCAAAAGATTTAAATTTTTCACCATTAACTAAGATTTCAACTCTAGCTACTGTAAGAGAACTAAAATGTTGTAAGTTAGATGAAGCAACTATATCAACTTTTCCTTCAGGCACTTCAATTGTTTTATATGGGATATTAGTTACTTCTATTTCTATTCTTCCACTTACCATAGAGCTAATTTGTTTAGTAACATCTTTTTTAATTTGATTAATAATAAATTGAGAATCTAAAACAGCAGCATTAGCTTTTCCAACTACACTAATTAGAAAAGCTAAACTTATCATTACTGTTTTAATTATATTTCCCAATTTTCCCAATCCCCTTAAGAATTATTTATTAACCGATACGGTTAACATTTTTAAGCATATTATCAGCAGCTGTAATTAACTTAGAATTAACTTCAAAAGCACGTTCAGCTTGAATTAAGCTTATTAACTCCTCAACTACTTGAACATTAGAGCCTTCTAAGAAACTTTGTTGTAAACTTCCAAAGCCTTCTTGACCTGCTGTTCCTTGAATAGCTGTTCCTGAACCTGATGTTTCTTTATAAAGATTTTTACCAATTGCTTCTAAACCTGCAGGATTAGCAAATTTAGCAAGTTGTAAGCTACCAACTTCTGTTTGAGCAGTATCACCAGCTGTTTTTATTGATACTCTTCCGTCAGATGTTATAGTTATATCTGTTGCATTAGCTGGAATTGTAACTTGTGGTTGGACAATATAACCATCACTTGTAGTTAATTGTCCATTACCATCTATTTTTAAACTACCATCACGGGTATAAGCAGGAGTACCATCATCAAGCTGTACCTGTAGAAATCCATCACCTTCTATTGCTACATCAAGCTTATTTCCGGTTGATTTCATAACACCTTCTGTAAAAATTCTATTAGTTGCTGATGTTCTTGTACCTAAACCTATTTGTATACCTACTGGTTGATTAGTACCTTGAGCTCCCTGAGCTCCAGGTGCTTTTAATGTTTGAGAAAGTAAATCCTGAAATTCAGTTCTAACTTTTTTATAACCTGTAGTATTAACGTTAGCCAGGTTGTTTGATATAACATCAATATTCATTTGTTGTGCTACCATACCTGTTGCTGCTGTGGTTAATGCCCTTAACATATCAAACCTCCAACCCTTTATGTTTTAATTATCTATCTTTTAATACGTCCAACTTCATTTATAGTCTTACTAAGACCCCTATTTACCGTTTCTATATTTTTTGTCAAATTTTCATAAGCTCTCATTGCCTCTATTGATTTAATCATACATTCAACCACATTAGCGTTAGAAGATTCCAAAGCTCCTTGATTAATTTGATAGTTTTCAGAATCAATAGGTTTTTGACTATCATCTACAGGTTTAAATAATGAATCTCCCATAGCTTTTAACCTTTTTCGATCTTCAAAATCAACAATTTTAACTTTATCTACAATTTCTTTGTTTATTTCAACATCTCCATTTGGGTGTATTTTTATACTTTTTACATCAGCCTCATTAATATTTATACTTATTGGTCCTGATTCCCCAACTAATGGATGTCCATTTAAGGTTGTTACTAAACCATCTTCACCGGTAATGAAACTACCATTTCTTGTATAAGCCTCACCATTAGGAGTATTAACAACAAAGAATCCTTCTCCACTTATAGCTAGATCAAAAGGATTACCTGTTGGTTTGATACTTCCTTGAGAAAAATCAAAAACAGTAGAATCTATCACACCTCCAGCACTAATCGTTCCAAGTGATTGTTTATTATCAAAACCTTTAGCAGCATCAATTTTATTAACCTCAATATCATCAAGACTTTTAAAACTTGCTAAGGTTTGTTTAAATCCAGGAGTATTAACATTGGCTAAATTGTTAGCAATAATATCATGGTAATCAGTTATATTTACCAATCCTGTTGCTGATATGTTTATTCCTCTTACCATTTTTTACCCGATCTCCCAGATTTTTTAGCTACCTGATCCTGAAAACTGTTTTTGATATTCAAGAACTTTTTTTACATAATTTTGAGTTTCATTATAAGGAGGAATTCCTTTATATTTACTTACAGCACCGGGTCCTGCATTGTATGCTGCAAGAGCTAAATCAACTCTTCCATCAAACCTGTCCAGCATATTTTTTAGATATTTAGTTCCACCTGCTATATTTTGCTCAGGATCTAAAGGATTCTCTACTCCTAGCACTCTGGCTGTACCAGGCATTAACTGCATTAAACCTAAAGCTCCAACAGGTGATTTAGCATTAGAATTAAAACCTGATTCTGCTTTTATAACAGCTTTTACAAGATTTCCATCAAGATTATTTTCTTTTGCATATTTTTGAACTATTTCATCTATTTCAGTTTTCGGAGTATTAACTGCTTGTGAGAAAGGTTTTATAAATATTTCTCTTGGTAAAACGGCTTCATCCTGGTTTAATTTCTGAGTTAACACCTCTTTAAAACCAGAATCTTTATTAGGATCAACACTTTCCAGCTTATTAAAAAACGATTCTAGCTGGTTTATGCGCCTTAAAGTTATTTCTAAACCGCTAATTTCCATATTATCGACCCATTCTCACTTACCAAGTCTAAAGGTTTTTAAAGTAAATTAAGTTATACTTTCCCAAGACTATAATTAAATTACTATATATGAATGACCTTTATCATCCACCCTTTGGTGTATCTAAAATTTCTTAACCTAATAAATCAATGGATTTAGACCTTCTGAAAAATACTACATTTAATTGATTTTTTTTACTTAATATTATTTTTGTTTTTTAAAACTTCATATTAATAAAGTTTTTATTTTTCTTTTTGTCTAAAAAAGATAAAATAGTAAATATAGGGGAGAAACTCAAATCAGGAAAAGATTATTTAAACTATGAATAACGATTTTAATGATATAGAAATAATACAAAACAGGCCCTCTGCTATAAAAGAGAGATTAAATCTGGTAGCAAGTCATATGTACAAACAATATAAAGAACATAAAGAAGCTACTTCAAATACTACAAAAATGTTTTATAGGGTTCTTCGTTGTATGGAAGAAGTTACAGAGAGTTTAAAAGAGAATTTCACAGCAAGAGATGTGCCTGAATCTCAAATATTCTGTCAAACTGACGCTGATAAATCAGTTGGTATTTTAAATATCCTCTGGCATAGTATAAGTTTTACAACCAGAGGTAATACTAAACCTCAAGCTTTATATAGACAGGATAATACACCTTTGTTTACAGGAAGAATTTTAGCTCTTAGTGGTGATTTTTTAGATGCTTCACTTGATATACAGGATCAAGAATATCCCGGTATTTTAAGTTGCGAAATTGCATCACTTTATGTTCCAGCTGATACCTTAACTCCAGCTATTTTAAAAATTAAACATTTAGGTAATCAAGAATTTTATCTAAATCAGGTAGACGCACCAAAACAGTTTTTATTAAAAGTTATAGAAATCATCTGCGGCGGCGGAATTTACCACGAAGATGGGTTTAACTACGAAGAAGAAATATAAAAATATTCTTAAATACCAAGTCTAATATCAAGGATATTTTATTTTCTTAATTAAATTTTATTTAACCTTTTTCAAAATTATCTTTAGCTTTTTCATCTAAATATACACGCTTATCATTTTCATCATATCGATATATACGAGGAGGATCCGTATTATTATCTTCATATAATTTAGAATTTTTTTGAAAATTAGGCTTATTAATAGGAGTAGTATAAGGATTACTACCAAAACTTACTTTGTTTAACATTATTTCTCCTTTTTTATATTTTCTTCTTTTTTATATGGATTAATACATATATTTTTATATTGATTAATATATCCATATCTATTTGGATTAATATATATATTTCTATATTGATTAATAAGTAATTTATGTTGATTATTAGGTATATCCCTAATACCAAAACTTACTTTATTTAACATAATTTTTCATTCCTTTCCTTATTTCTTAATATTTTTTCTAAATTTATAAAAGCAATAAAAGAAAGAAATTGTTATTTAATTTTGTTTTATTAAATATAATTTACATAAATTTTATTTTAAATACTTACAGGAAGGGCAGAGTATTTCCAGTTCCGGATTATAATAATTAACCGGAATTTCGCATTTTTTACAACATGGAAATCCGTTGTTCTTTCGCCATATTTGTATTTTTAAATCTTTTATTATTACACCTAATAACCTGTCTTTTTGCTCATTTGTGGTGAAATTTTGAGTTTGAATAGATTCTTTTATTAAATTTATTATATTTTCAGGAACATTAATGTATTTTATTTCATCATCAGAAGGGGTTTTAACAAAATAATGAGCTAAATTCTCCTGTTTTTCAGGTAAAATATTTTTCTCTTTTACTTCATCCCATAATTTAGCACTAAAAGTTAAATCTGTAACATTAAAACCCATAGGTTTTGACATAGGTGAAAGCTTTCTTAGTATATCTTTCTTAAACATATATAGTTCTTGAGAGATAATTGATGAAGAGACAGCCACTAAAATAGAATCATATCCACTTTTTTTTAAGACTGATACAGCTTTAGATTTATCTTTAAATCTTGGCCCAACTATATCAGGCCATAAATTAATAAGAGTTATCTCTTTTAATCCTCTTTCTACTCCTAATTCTTCAGCAACTCTGTCTGAAATAAAGCTTATTTTCTCAAAACTATCATTTCTACTGTCTTTCAACTAATTTTCTCCGTTAAGTATTTACAATATTATCTTTTATACTATGTCATTGCGAGCCATAAAATATGAATTTAAATTAATAATCATACTTGCGAAGCAATCTTATTAATGAGGTATTAAATTTTTCAATATACTACTGTAAGATTGCCACGGGTTGCTAAAGCAACCCTCGCAATGACAAATAAGGAATAGTTAATAACATAATATTATTATGAAATACCTCAAAATAATAAAATTTTTTAATTATACTTTTATTATTTTTTTATACTGCCAGCCTCAACCTTATAAATTGTAACACCTTCCAGATAAGGAGGCTCAAAGTTAGAAATATCTACAGTAGTAATAATAGTTTGAATATCTTCTTTTATTGAATCAAGGAGAAAATTCTGCCTCGTATGATCTAATTCCGCTAAAACATCATCAAGTAATAAAATAGGGTTTTCTCCGACTATATCTTTAATGAAATCTAATTCAGCAAGCTTTAAAGCAAGAACTATTGTGCGTTGCTGACCTTGAGATGCATAACTTTTAGCGTCAATATTATTAATCAAAAAAGAAATATCATCTCTATGAGGTCCTATAACTGTTTGACCTCTAATAATTTCCTCACTACGTTTTTCCTGGATTATATCAGAATAAACACCAGCTATTTTATCAGCCGGCATTACCTCATTAACTTCAGTATCAAAATCACCGGTAATCGTGGAATTATACTTTATTAATAGATTTTCTTCACCAATAGATATATGTTTATGCTTTTTGTAAGCAATTTTATTTATTTCTTTTAGATATTTTTGTCTTAAATGTATTAAATTACTTCCAGCTACTATAATTTGATCATCCCATACAGATAAACTATCACTCTGTGATTTAGTTAAATGAATGTTACCTTTAAATTCTTTTAATAAGTTATTTCTTTGAAGTCTAATTTTATTATATTTAGCCAATCTCTCTATATATACAGGATAAAGCTGGCTTATAGCGTCATTAACCCATTTTCTTCTATCGGATGGGGTACCTCTTAATAATAATAAATCAGCAATACCAAAATTAACTACTAATAAGTTTCCTAAAAATTGAGAATATTTTGTTTTTTTAAGCCCATTAACCTTTAAAATCTTATTACCAGGCGGATTAATAAATATATCTAAGCTTACTTGTGTATCAAATCTTTCAATTTCAGCTTTTATTTTAGTAGATTTTTCTCCCCAGTAAATCAATTCTGAGTCTGATGTGGCTTTATAAGATGATAAAGTAGCTAAATAATAAATGGATTCAAGTATATTAGTCTTACCCTGCGCATTTTTACCAACAAAAATAGTTTTATTAGTAGGAAAATCAATACTACAGGTTTTGTAATTTCTAAAATTTAATAAATCAAGCTTTTTAAGAAACATCTATTAATAATACCAAAATAAATATTTATGTAATTTATCTATTATATATTTTTTTTAAACAAATAAAATAAAGCAATTAAATAAATTATTTTGTTTTTATTATATTAGAGGAGATATAAAGGGACGGATTAGTTATGGTTGAAAGTGTTGTTAACACTAAAAAAGATTTTTATTTGTATGATAAAAAACCTCAAAATAACTTTAAAGCAGGTCAAAATATAAATTTTATTTTTGATACCAATAAAACTGCTGCAAATAATATAGATTTTAACTTTGAAAAAACAGCAACACCAGAAATAAAACAAAAAAAATCTTTATTATCCACATTAACAATGATAAATCCATTTACAGACAAGTCTAAAAAATATGAAAAAATAATTCAAAAATACGCAGAAAAATACAATGTTGATAAAAATCTCATAAAAGCTGTTATAAAGGCAGAATCAGGTTTTAATTCTAAAGCTAAATCACCTGTTGGAGCTTCAGGTTTAATGCAATTAATGCCTGGCACAGCTAAAGACTTAGGTGTGAAAAATTCTCAGGATCCTGAGCAAAATATAGCTGGTGGAGTAAAATATTTAGCTGGATTATTAAAAAAATATAAAGGTAATAAAAGATCTGCTCTTGCTGCATATAATGCAGGAAGTGGAACGGTTGATGATTATTTAAAAGGAACAAATAGAACACATAGAAATCCTAAAAAAATTAAAACACCTGACGGAATTCCCCCATACAAGGAAACTCAAGATTATGTTAAAAAAGTTCTAAAATATTACAAACAATACTCAAAAGCAGATAATAAAAGTTCTATCTAATTTGAACAGGCATAATTAGACATAAATAGTCTTCATCTGAATCTGGTTTAAATAATGTTGGTGAAAGTGATGTACCTAATTCAATTTTTACATTATCAGAATCTAAAACTTTGAGTGTATCAAGAATATATTTGTAATTAAATGCTATTTTTAACTCATCTCCGGCATAATCTATATCAATTTGATCTGAAGAATCTCCAAGATCAGGTGTTTCAGCTAATAATTCCAATTGATTATCATTAAAAATAAGTTTAATAATACTTGTTCTCTCATTAACCAGAGTAGATGTTCTTTCAAGAGCTGCTATTAATAAATTTTTATCAGCTTTAGCTAATATTTCATAATTAGAAGGAATAAGTTGTGTATATTTAGGATATTGTCCTTCTAAAAGTCTTGATGTTAAAACTCTATCTGTTAATTTAAAAGATATTTGTGCACTTTTAATTGTTATAGAGACTTTTTCATCACTTGTACCAGTTAATATTCTTGAAAACTCATTTAGAGTTCTTGCAGGAATTACAATGGAGTATTCTTTACCATCTAAGCTATTTATATTTTTTACTGTTCTGGTAAGTCTGTTACCATCTGTTGCTGCCATTTCAAGAAGGTTATTTTTTACTTGAAAGAAAATACCACTCAAAACATTATTAGTATCATAAGTTGCTGCAGCAAAAACTGTTTCTTTTATAGCTTTTAATAATGGCTCTATTTCAATTTCTATAGAATCTTCTGATTCTATATGAGAAATAGTAGGAAATTCACTGCTTGAAATACCTATTAAATCAAATTTTGATTTACCGCAAGTAATCTCAGTTAAATTATTTTCGTGATTTAAATCAAATTTTATAGGTTGATTTGGTAGTTTAGTAACTATTTCAACTAATTTTTTTGCAGGAAGTGTAATACTTCCAGTAGTTATAATTTCTGCAGGTATATTTACTTCTATTGAAATATCTAAGTCTGTAGCACAAAGCTTTATTTGATCACTGTCTATAGTTTCAATTAAAACATTTGCTAATACTGGCTGAATACCTCTTGTTGCTGTTGCTTTGATTACTGCGTTTAAAGCGTTATAAATATTTTCTTTTTGAATCGTAAATAACATTTTCAACTCTCCACAAACTCTAATAGAATTATTCTAATATAATTCTATATATTTTTAACTAGTTTTATATTAATAGTTAATTTAAATTTGCAGTAGTAGTAGGGGAGCTTTTTTTCTGTAGAAAACCAAATAAGACTCAATTATATTTTAAAAAACCCCTGTTTAAAACCTGTTTATAAGTTGTATAAAAACCGTATTTTTTTATACAGACTAAAGTTTTTCTACAAAAGTTTTCTACAAGTTTTTATAGGTTTTCTACAGGTTTTCTACAAGTTTTCTACAGAAACATGTAAATAACTTATATCAACTTAAAATAAGTATAGATCCTGTTATAAATATTATTTTTATTGGTTATTATGAAAGTTAGATGTCACATGGTTTTCTGTATTTTAAATCATGGAAAAATAATTCCTACATGGATTTTAGGTTTATTAATTAACAGAGAATTAAATATAATCATGTATTTTAAACATAATTATTTTAAATATTTTATTATCAAATTAAATAACCTATATCTGGTTTTTAATAGAAAAATTATGGAATAAACAAGTTATAACTTAATATTTAAATATTTTTATATTTAATCATGATTTTAAGACAATTTTTAAGACTGAATTGTTTTTATATAAATAGGTGAGGAAAATTCCTATTTATTAGGAAATAAGGATGAGGAGGAGAAAAAGTATGGCAATTTTTGGAAATTTAAATGTTGAAGGAAAAGCAATAGTTAGAAAAATGGACAAAGGTGGTTATTATGTCCAGGGTAATAACCTTGTAATAAACCCAGTTGATCCAAATAAACCACTTAATCTTAAAGCCAAAGGAGATGATATTGGTATTTTTGGAAGTAAAAAATCTAACAATCTAGATCTTATTGGAGATAGATTTTCAGTTGAAACTTATAATGGAAATGATTCAATAAAAATTGCTGGTAATAAAAGCGTAATAGATTTAGGCGAAGGAAGTGAAGATAAGATAGATGGAATGGGAAATTCAAATCTTATAAGGCATACTCATGAAGATCCACCTCCTTTTTCTGAAATACCAAATGGACCAATATATAACTTTAATTTAGAAGGACATTATAATAAACTTCAAGATACATATAGAGATAACAAATAATATTAATTTAGAAACTGAATTTTAGCATTGGTTGAAAACATCCATTAATATTGGAATATCAAGAGAGACTGTCTGAGAGATGACAGTTTCTCTAGTTTTATAGACAGAATAGTCCTTTAGCTTTTCAAGATAAGAGAAAGCGATCATACAAAGAAAAAGGAAGATTTCTTGAGACTGTAATGAGTGTTGCTGACAGCGATTTAATCCTATCTGAGACTTTAATATCTTGAAGGTTTCCTCTATTGTCCAGCGTTTCTTGTACAATTTAACAGCATCTTTCATAGATAAAAGCATTCTATTGCTTATGTAGAAACGATTCCTCCTTCTGAATATTTTAACCTTGCATCCATTTTGTAAATATCCCTGATAATCTCCAAATCCTCTTGGTATTTGCTGTTTGATTTTTAATCCATCGAGCTTTCTATTGTTTCTCCATCTTTCTACTAAAGGGTATCCATAGTCAGTTAAACGCTTTACAACCTTATCTGCTGAATAAAATCCATCAGCTAATACAACTTTTGGTTTTAATTTGAAGGTATTTCTCAATATCCCTAAACCCTGCAATGCCAATTCATTAAGGGATGGACTTTCTTTATGCCACAATGAGAATCCTATTGGTATTCTGTAATTATCTGTTTCCCACAAGAAAAGTAATATCTTGTATCCTGATTCATACCCGCTGGTTTTAAGATTCTTCATTTTTCTTGCTATGTTTTTCAATCCATACTTGGGATTGTTAGTATCATCAATTATCAATCTCCCTTTTGTATTTTTACATAGCTTTATTAATGATGGGATGAACAAGGAATCCTTGTTTTTTATCTTTGAAAATTCTGTCAGTAACTCCCTATGATATTTTCTAGGAATCTCTGATGATTTAAAATTTCCATAATTCAATAGTTGATTGATGAATAAACTAAAATATTCCATGATATTAGTAGACCTCTATTTTGACTTTTGGTACTTGTCTAATAGAGGTCTAACCTATTTCTTAGACTATTTCAAAAATTCAGTTTTAGGTAAAAACTTTTTCTTGCTTACTTAATGAGATCAACTTGAATTAATAAATTATAAACAGGCCTTTATCTAAAGGCCTGTTTATAATTATAAGTCTAACTAAGCTATAGATGTTCTTTTTATGCGGTAGCTTGTGCAGCTAAAGCTTCTTGCTTAGCTTTTGCTTTTTTGCTTAATTTTTGTTCTGTTTCTACTTTTCTAACTAAATTACCGTCTTCATCAGAATTATCTATTAAATATTTAACGGTGTCAGTTGGTTGAGCACCTTTTTTTACCCATTCAGTAGCTGCAGCTTTATCAAGCTTTAATTCCTTACGTTTAGGATTGTAATGGCCGAGTTCTGCTATAGCTCTACCTTCTCTTTTTTCACGGCTATCGATAACAATTATTCTATATATCGGATTTTTCTTATAGCCTAAACGTTTTAACCTAATTTTTACCATGTTTATACACTCTCCTTAATGCCATCTATAATTAATTGTTATCACAATCAACTTTCATAAGCAAGTATTATACAACTCAAAAAACTTTAATAATAGTTTAATTATGTAACAATGTATGCTCTAAACTTTTTCCAGCTGATATGTATAGCTATTCTGAATAGATTCTTTGTTATTTTGATAAGTTGTTAAATATTGTCCACAGTTGCTGCCGATTTTGTTTTCTTCTAATTCACCTATACTAAGTATTACATCATATCCTGCTGCTTTTAGTTCATTAAGTAATTCATACTCTGATTTTTCAGGCAATATGTATGAATTTATATTATTTTTAATTGCTTTAAACGTTGGATTGATTGGTGTTATTTTGATTAAAAACTTATCAGGGTCAAAGTAATTCAGTAACATTTGAGGACTAACAGGCATATTGTTGGCTAATGCGAAGTTAAGAGTGATTTTTCTATCACCTGCTTTGTAAAATTTATTGCCGTATTCAGCAATTTTACCGAAATCCCATTTTTTTACAGGTATAAGCCAGTCTCTAAAGTTTATATCAGTTGTGTGTATTGAAAATTGCATTTGAAATTTTCTGCCATAATATTTTTCTTTTATTTCTAATAATTCATCAAAGAATTTTTCAGTTCCAACAGGTGCAATTGTGGAAATTGATGGAATAAGTCCAGGTGCATTATAAATTACAGGAAGTTCCTTAAGGACTTCAAGTACATTTTGGTTAAAAGCCGGTTCTCCCATTCTGGCAAACTGGATTTTAAATTTATCAATATTGATATTGTTATCAGGAAAGTACTGTTTTACCAGATAGTCTATTTGTAACAGCAAATCTTCTGTAGAAAGTTTACCTTGATAACCTCCACCTGCATCACAAAAACGGCAATTTACCGGACATCCATATAAACTGGATACAATTAAAACCCACTTTTTGTCTCTTGGAATTGGTGGTTGGATTGATTCTACAAATTCAATTCTTTTTCCGTTTTCTATTTCTGCTATATATACTGTAGCTATATCTTTTCTTCCTGATTTAGCAAGGATCTTCATTTATTGTGCCTCAATTAACTTTTGGTAAATCTGCATAGCGGACTTTATTCCATCTCCTGTACAAATAGCTGTTTGTCTATAAATATTATTTTTAACATCACCTATCATAAAAAGTAAATCTTTATTTTTTAATTCTTTAATTTTCTCATTAAATTTCTCATTTAGGAAATCAAGGTTTGGTTTTCTACCTATAGATACAAGTAAAAAGTCTGTATATATTTTCTTATTACTTTGCATATTTGAGTTATATAAGGTTAATTCCAGACCATTACCAGATTTTTCAATGTTTTTTATAATTGTATTTTCTAGATACGAAATATTTTCTGTATTAACACACCTATCCCACAATAAAGGGAGGCATTTTATTTTATTTTCTCTGTTTAAAATTAATATTTCGTTATCTCTAGAGAGATTAAGCGCATAATCAAATGCTCCGTCGCCTGAACCGACAATTACAATTTTTTTATTTTTTTCTTTAGTAATTTTGTGAACATCATAGAGAATTTTATTACTTAACTCTTCAGATATATCAGGAATCACTAATTCTTTTGGAAGTGTACCACTGGCAACGATAAGAATTTTTGAGGATATTTCTCTTTTATTAGTTTCAATAATAAAACATTCTTTTTCATAATTAACATTGAGTACTTTTTCGAACTGGACTTGTATATTATTGTTTTCCAACTGCTTTTTAAAAAGTTTTATAAGCTCAACACCTGAAATACCATTAGGAAAACCTAAATAATTTTCTACTAAATTGGCATTTTTTAGAAGTCCACCGATATTATCTTTTTCAAGGATAATTGGATTAATGTTATAGCGTTTTAATTGAATAGCAGCCGCTATTCCTGCTGGACCAGCTCCTATAATTACTACATCATTTATTTTCAATTAATATCTCCAAAAGTTCTCTAGTAATAACAGGGCTGGTAAACCCGTGAGATAAATTTATAAATGTTGCTTTATGAAACTCTTCATTATAAGTTGCTGTTGCATCTATAGGTATAAATGGCTTAAATCCCCTTACAAATGATGATCTTGCTGTGGTATCACAACAAAGATGAGTCATTACTCCTGTTATTACGACTTGTTTAATATTAAACTCCTTTAAAATTTTCTCCAGATGTGTGTCATGAAAAGCATCGTATTGAGATTTATTAATAGTTATAGCATTTGAACATTCCAGTTCGGGAATAATTACGCTTAATTCATTGTCTTCGGTTACTATTTCTTTCCACCATTCAGACATAAGGCCTGCATTTTTGTCAGTATTAAGGTGACGTGTAAAAATAACAGGTAAATGTGCGTGGTTATACGCTTTTATTAAGTCTTGAATTTTATCAATGATTGCAATAGAGCTTGGAATGTAGGCATGGGAGTTTGAATCAATAAAATATCGCTGCATATCTATGACAATAAGGGCAGAATATTCAGGAATAAACTGGATATCCTTCTGTTTTTTGTCATTTCTTAGCTGGTTAAGGAACAGTTCTGCTCTTTTTTCTATATTTTCTTTTGTAAAATAGCTTTCTTTCATAACTTAATATTAAAAGAAAATTATATTGTAATAAATTTATTTTTTATAAAGATTAAATTTTGTTATACAACTTCCTTTTAGAGTTTACTAATCTTATCTAGGGGGAATATAGGAAGTTGGTTACAATTCGAAAGAGCATTTATGATACCAGAAATTGGCAATATAACTAAAATAGACTATGTCTCTCAGCGAGTCAGGTCTAATTTTGATGTTAATAGACCATTAAACAATTTTGATGTTGAGGATAAAGCAATTATAAGTGCTCAGGCAAAATTCTTAAATGAGCTTGAAAAATTCAATTCTGGAGAGGGAGATGTTATTAATCTTGCATTACAATCTGCAATAAGCGAGCTTACAGTTTCTGCTAATGCTAATGTTATTAATACTAAGAAAGAAATGATGGATACAATTCTTGATATGATGAATTAGCAAATATATAGTAAAAGTTATCTCAAAAAACCGGTGTACTGTGAGTTGTACACCGGTTATTTATTAATTATATCGAATTATTGGGAGCATAGTTAATAATATTAAACTTATGCCACGTATTTAAAGGATTTCTCGATATTCTTATCAATAATTTTTGAAACTGAGTCGAACTCTGTACTGACTGCTTTATGTTGAGTCTCGTAAATCTTCATTTGTAGTTCTAATTGTTTATCTAAATTTTGTAGTACAGCTTGTGCATCCTGGTTATACATTACGTTAATAGCTGTAGCTGCTAATAATAACCTTTTTTGACTTATTTGTTCCATTTTGAATTCTAAGTCACTTTTGTAGGCTGTTAGCATTAATAGACGTGCTTGACTGGCGACTAACCCCATGTTTAGTACCCCCTATATTCGATTTTTACACTCACGCAATAACATAATCGCACTGTTTACTGAAGTTTTATTTCTCTTATATATATAAAAAATATATCATTCAAAAAAATGCTAAATTCAAGATAAGCGTGTTAACATTTCTTAATGTTTTGCTAAAAAATGAAAATATGCTTAGAATAGTAGATATTATAAGTCTGTGGGAGGAATAAATAATATGAGAAAGATTAACAAAATTTCTGCATTAGCTATGTCTGCACTAATGCTTAGTTACAATATTGCTTTTGCTCAAAATTATAACTATGTACAATCACCTAAAAATGTTCAATTAAATAATAGTTATTCTGGTTACATGCCATCAAATGCAATTCAGGCAGATATTCAATCTCAGAGAATACCAGCTGGAACTCATTTAAGGGTAAGAATGGAAACGCCTATTAATACTTTTAACTCAAAAAGGGGAACTCCATTTATTTCGACTATTACTGAAGATATAAGAGTAAGTAACAATATTGTGCTCCCTTCTGGAACAAGTATTAGAGGAAGAATTGGAAGAATAGTCAATAATACACGCTTAAGTAGAGGTGCAGAAATGTTCATGGTTTTTGATCATGTGACAACTCCTGTTGGTAGACAAATCCCAGTAGTAGCAAGAATTTCTAGTATTAAAGAGTATAAAGTTACAGAAGATGGGTCTGTTTCTGCTGGCGGCGGATATTTAAAAGCAGTTAATGAAAATCTAGATCAAGGTGTAGGCATAGCAGCTAAAGCATCTATGTTTGGGCTTAATACAGGACTATCACTTTATGATAAAATTAATGATTCCAGTAAATCACCTAATCCCTGGGCTAAAGCCGGTGTCGCAGTTGTGGGCGCAATACCTGTTGTGCTAATTACTCCTGTAGCCGCAGCAGGTGGATTTGCAGTAGGTAGTACAGTATTTTTCACAAAGTCGGTAATGGCTATGATTAAAAAAGGTGATATTGTAAAAATTGATCCGGGTGATCTTTTCGAGGTTACTTTGCTTGATCCGGTTGATATTCCTGTAAATTAGTTGAGTTATATATAAAGGAATTGTTTTGATAGCCGAAATTTTGTCTGTTGGAACTGAGTTACTATTAGGCGAAATTGTTAATACAAATGCCTCTTATGTTTCTGAGAGATTAACAAACCTTGGTATAGATTGCTATTACCAAACCACGGTCGGAGACAATGCTGATAGAATTAAAAATACTCTTGGAATAGCATTAGAAAGATCAGATATTATAATAATCACAGGTGGGCTTGGTCCAACGGATGATGATATTACAATGCAAGCAGTTGCTGATTTTTTTAATAAAAAGTTAGTGCTTGATCAGGAGTCTCTTAAGAGCATAGAGAAGTTTTTTATAGCTCTAGATAGAGAAATGACCGAATCAAATATTAAGCAAACATATAGACCTGAAGAAGCTAAAGTAATATCAAATCCCGTTGGTACAGCTCCTGGTATTATTTGGGAAATCCCTGAATACGGTGTAAATAAGTCTAAAAAAATAATTCTTATATTTCCTGGTGTTCCTGAAGAATTATATGCAATGTGGGAGCAAACTGCTGATAATTATTTAAAACAGTATTCACAAGAAGTATTGGTTATTAGGAATTTAAAATATTTTGGAGTGCCGGAAGCTGCATTAGCGAATAAAGTCAAAGATTTAATGGAAAAAGCAAATCCCACTATCGCTCCTCTTGTAGGTAAGGGAGAGACAAGGTTAAGGATAGTCGCAAAAGCAAAAAACTATGAAGAGGCAAATGCTCTTATAGATGAAGCTGAGAAAGAGGTTTTATCAAGAACAAAAGAGTATTTTTATGGTTATGGCGATGAAACTCTAGAGCAAATTATCGGAGAATTACTTTTAGAGAAAGATTTAACTGTAGCTGTTGCAGAATCTTGTACTGGGGGGATTGTTAGTTCAAGATTAACTGATATTTCGGGTAGTTCTCGTTATACAAAGCTTAATTTTGTGACATATTCTAATGAATCTAAGATAAAAACATTAGGAGTCAGTGATAAAATCATTGAAAATTATGGTGCAGTTAGTGATAAAACAGCTATATCAATGGCAGAAGGTGTAAGATCAGTATCAGATTGTGATATAGGAGTAGGTATTACAGGAATTGCTGGGCCTACAGGCGGATCTGAGAACAAGCCGGTTGGACTTGTTTATTTAGGTATATGCGATAGGCATAAGTTGGAAGTCCATGAAATAAGAA
>Ga0154603_1051_pt1 | contig 35782 bp, 29 predicted proteins | sample RifGroF2_FD_116032 | JGI IMG/M metagenome (GOLD analysis project Ga0154603, IMG submission 116032) | Candidatus Melainabacteria bacterium GWF2_32_7 | reverse complement strand
TTATTCGACGTTCCTGTATCCGTAAAACATGCTCCATCAAGGCTATGATTGTCTTAACTTTTTATATTACTGTTTACTCAAAAGAATACCTCGACCTTCTAGGTCGGGGTAAAACCTAAACGAAGCGAAGCTTCGTAGTAAAATAAAATATGTGAGTGAACATATATTAAAAAGGCATAATAAGACATTATTGTTGTATCATTTGGTATTTCCAGTTAAATATCGACGAGATATTTTTTCAAAAGAGGCAGAAGAAACATTAAAACGAGTATGTTTAGAAATAGATAGAGGATTCGAGATACATTTTTTGGAAATAGGTACAGATGAAGATCATGTACATTTTTTGATACAGAGTGTACCAATAATGCCAATATCGAGAATAATAACGATAATAAAAAGCGTAACAGCAAAAGAAATATTTAAGAAGCATTCTGAAATAAAGAGAGAAAAGTTATGGGGAGGGAATTTGTGGACGAGTGGATATTATGCAAATACAGTAAGTAAATATAATACAGAGAAAACAATTCAAGAATATGTGCAAAATCAAGGTAAAAAATACGAAAAGATTTATCAGGGACAGTTAAAAATATTTGAAGGCTTAAGTTAGACGATACCTCGACCCTCTGGGTCGGGGTTGTTCATTTTTTTATGACTGATATAGAAGCAATAAATTATCTGGCAACTTGAGTATAGATTAATACCAATTTATATTACTAATTAACCAAAAACTCTGTCTAAAGTTCTATATTGAATGGCTTCTGCAATATGAGAAGCTTCTATATCTTTTTTCCCCTGAAGATCAGCGATAGTTCTTGATAATTTAAGTATTCTGTCATAAGCTCTTGCAGAAAGATTTAATCTTGAAATAGCGTTTCTTAGCATATTTTCAGAGTCTGTGTTTAGTTTGCAATATTTTTTGATTAATTTTGGAGTCATTTGTGAGTTTGAAACCATATTCTCATCTTTAAATCTGCTAACCTGAATTTCCCTTGCTTTAATTACTCGTTCTCTTACGGTTTTTGAAGTTTCTCCTGATGGAGAATGATTCAGTAATTCTTCTTCTTTAAGCCTTGGAACATCGATTTGAATATCTATTCTATCGAGTAATGGGCCAGATAACCTTGACCAATAACGTTTTGCCTGAAAATCATTACAGGAACACTGTTTTATAGTATCTCCATAATATCCACAAGGGCAAGGATTCATAGCTGCCAGCAAAATAAAATCAGCCGGATATTTAACACTGATTTGTGCTCTTGAAATTACTACATTGCCATCTTCAAGAGGTTGTCTTAAAACTTCCAAGACATTTCTTGGAAATTCAACCACTTCATCAAGAAACAAAACTCCTCTATGTGCAAGACTTATTTCACCTGGTTTTGGATTTGTACCGCCACCTATTATTCCAACTGATGAAGCAGAATGGTGAGGTGATCTAAAAGGTCTGACAGTTACAAGAGGAGTATTTTTATCCAATAAACCGGCTACACTGTAAACTTTTGATAGTTCAATAGCTTCACTAATCTCAAGAGGAGGTAATATACCTGAAAAACCTTTAGCAAGAAGTGTTTTTCCAGCCCCGGGAGTTCCTACCATAAGGATATTATGTCCACCGGCTGCAGCTAACTCTAATGCTCTCTTGGCTTTTTCCTGTCCTTTTATATCCTGAAAATCTACAAAAACTTGTTCCTGAGAATTTTCTCTTAAATATTCTCTAATATTTATCTTAAAAGCTTCCAGTTTAAACTCTGAAATAACATCAGGATTTAAATAATTTATTACATCATCTAAACATTCAGCCGGATAAACCTCTATTCCATCAATAAGAGCAGCTTCAACAGAGTTTTCTTTAGGAACTATAACTTTTCCAATACCTTCTTTTTTTAAGCAAGAAACAGTAGGTAATACTCCGTTAACAGCTCTTATACTTCCATCTAAAGATAATTCCCCAATAAAGCCTATATCTTTCAAATTTTCAGGATCAATATCACCATTAGATGCTAAAACGCCAATAGCCATAGGTAAATCAAAGCCTGATCCTTCTTTTTTTATATCAGCAGGAGCGAGGTTTATGACGATTTTCTTTGTAGGAAAAGAATATCCGGAATTTTTTATTGCTGATCTAATTCTTTCTTTAGCTTCTGAAACAGCGGTATCAGGAAGGCCAACAATGGTTAAACCGGGAAGAGATTGATTTGTATCGACTTCTACAGTAATTTTATAGCCATCAATACCAATAACAGAACCGGTAAACACATTTGCTATCATCAATACCCTACTTTCAGTAAACCTGTTTCATAATGATTATGTATTTAAGATAAAAACCTCTCTCAAAACCCCATATCTCGTAATAAGCGTAAAATTAAGATAGAAATTTCTCTTAAACAAATTATATAAAAAAGATTGTGTTTTCAAAACTTTTATAAAGCTTGAAGAAAAATTTTTCTGAAAAAGGGAGCCTATAGTATAATTGTGAATATAAAAATAAAGGAAATAAAAATGTCCAGAGTGGAGCAATTAGTAGAAAAATACAGGAAAAAACTACTAGTTGATGAAAAAGTTGAAAAATACAAAATGGAAATTATAAATCCTCTTGCTGATAAAGTATTTTCCAATGATTTTGCAGGCATTTTTTGTGATTTAGCAAGTGAAATCAATGATAAACTTGGATGTAAAATTATTTCATACCAACAAGAAGGTAAAAACCGTTTTGTTATTGAGGGACAGCATCATAGAATCTATTTCCAAAGAAGTAAGCCCGATGTTTCAGACGGAATTGCAGGAATACATATCGTCCCTATTTATATATGGAAAGGTGTAACAAAACATCTCAGCCCTATTTTCTTTTTCATAGAACCAGATTCAAGAGAAGTCAGATGGGATATATCATTTGGTAGTGTTGAAGATTACATTACTACATTATTTAGTAACCTCGTTGATGATAAAGATTTTTTCATGTAATAATTTAATGAAATCTTACTATTTATAAAAGCAAACAGCAGATTAGTTCAGGGAATAAATATGTTAATCGGAGCAATTAATAATGACATTATAAAAATCCTCTTTAATACACAAAAAGAGGAGCTTTTACTTGGTAATCTAATCAAAATTATCAATGAAGAGAATAATGGTGTCATAGCTCAAGTTTTTGGTATAGAAAATTCTAAAAAAACAGCCTCAAATAATATTGCAAATGTCAAAATCTTACTTACTTTAAAACAGTCTAATAAATGGTACGAATGGGAAGGAAACATTCCTTCAAAAGAGTTTAAAGTTGAAAAGGTTTCAAATAAAGAATTAATATCTTATATAAGTGGTTTAAAACAAAAAAACCCTGTTACTTTAGGATATTTATCTCTATATGATAATGCTAAACTTGATATAGAAGCAGCAAATTTTGAAAATCCTACAGTAATTCTCAGTGATAAACAATATCAAAGGGTTAATACTTCATATTTATTAGCTCAAGAATTGGTTAATAATCAAGCAAAGGTTGTTCTCTTTGACTTTACCGGAGAATATTCTCATATAACAACAGCAAACAGGCTGGAAGCAGGAAGAAATTTCAAACTCCCTCTTAACTCAAAAGGTGTAGAAAGTATATATGATAAAAGTCTGGTCAATGTTTCTGCTGAAACCAGAGCAATTATCGAAGATATTTTTATGAGTCTTCAGGAATATATAGAAGAAAGCCAACTAGGATTTATTCCTTTCACGCATTTTAAAAAAGTTGTAAATGATGAATATGAAGAAAATAGAACTACAGAGCTGATTTTACTTAGAAATAAGCTTACAAAGATTGAGAAACAAAATATTTTTGCCAATAATAAATTTGAAACAGAATCTTTCAAGATGTGTATCAAAAACACAGATTTCATTATAGTTGATTTCTCTAGAATTTCTTCTAGTTGGCATAAGAATTTTGTTGATTACATTATAGATCTCAATATTGAAGATTATAATCAGCGCTTTTTTGTTATATTTAATGCAAATGAAACAAATATTGATTCAGATTTAATTACTAAACTCTACATTCAAGGCTATAGAAGTGGTATAAAACCTATTGTTTCTGTTGATTATAAGTCAAAATATTTCAATAATGTCCTTTCTGTAGCTAAAAATATGATTATGTATTCTCCAGAAATTAATTCAAACAAATTATCAAATTTTGAAGTTTTTCTAAACAAATTAAATAATAAAGAAGCTTTACTTTATGGAGATATAACCCAATCAATTCCTTTAATAGTAAGAATTGATAATATTTCCTCTGAATTTGAATATAAAGAGAATAAGAGGATTTTTGAAAATTCTTTTATAGAAGCTCCTGAACTTGAAATAATAGAAAATCCAAAACAAAAAGATAAAATAAATAAGGTTAAAATTCATAATAAAGAAGATAATTTTGTTTATGAAGAAATAAAAAACCCTCAGAAAGAAGAAATACCTATTGATCAGGAAACTAACGAGGATTATTTCCTTGATATTATTTACAATGAAACAGATGAAAATAAAGATTACCAATTTGCAGATGATTTATTGCAAGAAGAAAATACAAAAATAGATGAAGAATATAGTTATGTAGATAACAACCTAGATTTTGATTATACAGAAGAAGACCTTGAAGAGTTTCAAAAAACCCAAAGTCATGTTAATGATAACAATGAAGATCTTTTCCAGGAAGAATATATTGAAATGCCTGATTATGTTGAAGATGATAATAATGAAAATTCTTATCTTGTATCAGTAAACGAAGTGTCTAATATAGAAGAAGCTTTAACAGAAGAGTTTTCAAATACAAATAATGATTATAATGAAATTCCTTCAGCAGATATACCTATTTATTCTACAGTTAGCCCTGAGAGTATTGAAGAAGAACAAATGATTTTCAATGAAGGAGATGCAGTTAAACATAATAAGTACGGTCTAGGCGTTATAAAGAAAGTCATAGGCTACGGAAACAAAAAACTTTGTAGTATTCAGTTTGAAAACATTGGAAGAAGACTCCTTGATCCAACTTTAACTGTTTTAGAAAAAATCTAAAAAATTAAAAAATAAAAAATCAATAAAAATTGCAGTTTTTTACTTCAAAAATGAAAAAATTTGAAGTATTTTTTTGAAATTTTTTCATTTTTTCCTCAAAAATTTTTAAGAGAATCATTTTTTTTAGCAATAATAAGCAATTCGGCTTTGCCGTTTTTTATAATAATTGTAAAGGTTTTGTAATAAATGTAATGATTACACTTAACAAAAGCAAAATTATTATATATAGTACTTAAATTGAAAAACAAAATATCAAACATAGAGAAGGATTTACAATGAATCTGTTAGTTAACAACTTTATGAATCAACAAATAGACAATACCCAAAACCAGAAGAACCAGAGCAGGTCTATGGGTTGATTTATATTGTTTGAAATATAATAAAGATAAAGAAGACCCACAAACCTATAAAGGTAGTGGGTCTTTTCTTTTTTATTATATTTGCACATTAGAGTGAGCGGAATTAAGAACGAAAGGAGAAAAAGTTGAAAAACAAAATCTTTATCATTGCTCTTGCTTTACTTGTTTCATCCACACCAAGCGTTTTAGCTAAGAGCACAACAGTGCAGGAAATTCAGGATTTGCCTTCAAAAAGCTCAAGAGCAACTTCTGATAAAGCAATTCCAAGTGATCATTGGGCTTACAAAACATTAGAAGATATTTCAAAGAAATATGGTCTATTAATGGGTAAGCCTACTGAAAAATTCAACGGATCAGGAACTTTAACTCGTAATGAGGCAGCTTTTATTTTTGTTAACCTTATTGGCAAGATAGAAAAAGATCAAGTACAACTCAGTGAATCAGAGAAAACAAGGCTCGAAATCTTAAAGCAGGAATTAAAAGGTGAATTAGGAGAACTAACGAGTAAAGTTGCATCATTGGAAACATCAGTTGATTCCCTAAAAGGCAGTGTATCCAATCTTGAGGAAGAAAACAAAAAAGATTGGAAGTTTGATTATGGTGAAAAATTCAAAATTAATGGAGGTCTCCAGGCTCAATTTACAGGAAACCTTAAAAAAGGAGATGATCAATATCCATCCAATTTTGCTTTACCATATTCAGAAATTCGCTTTAGCGGAAAAATGAACCCTAAAGTTGGATATGTAGCTGCTTTAGTTCCTACAAGAGCTTTTGACGGTTCGGAAAAGGGTGTTTTAAGAGAAGCTTATGCTACATTAGATATAATTCCACATCATACCGTCTATCTTGGACAAAACATGGTTCCAATCGGCTATGAAGGACCACAAAACCCAATGGCCATAGAAACAATAGATAAAGCCCAAATGTCTAGAAAATTAACTGATATGCCCGATCTTGGTGTAAAAGCTGAAGGTAATTGGGACTTCTTTTCTTATTCACTTGGAGCTTATAACGGTAATGGTCAAAACACAGCTGATTCAAACAGTCACTTAGCATTAGCAAGCTGGGCTACAGTAAAACCTCTTTATAAATATCCACAGCTTGGTAAATTGGAATTAGGTGGTGGATGTTATACAGGTAATAACGGCAGTTACAACAAAGACATTTTGAGTTTTTACAGTGGATATAAACTTAAAAAGTTTGCACTATGGGGTGAATACTTAACTGCTAATGGTTATTTGGATTCCAAACAAAAAGCAGATAGTTTTTATCTCCATTCTTCTTACTTCTTAACTAATAAATTGCAATTATTGGCAAGATTTGACCAATTTGATCCAAATACCAAGGTTAAGAAAAATCTTAACAGAGAATATACAGTTGGTGGAAACTACCTATTACGTGACAATTTATCTCTAATGATGGGTCTAGTGCAGGTAGCAAATCAAGAAGGTAGAAACAGCCAAAGATTAGAAGCTCTAACTCAAATTATGTTCTAAAAAAAACTACAAGAAATATTATCTTGTAGCCCAAAAAATTATCATTTTATTGTTTATATCTTAAAATTGAGAATTTTACAATCCTTTTTGAGTGGATTTAGTACAATTTTAATCTTTTTTATTCAAAAATGTCTCAATTTTGCAAAAATTCTATAAAAACCATAAGGAGGAAAAAATGATCAAAAGTCTTTTTGATAATATACTCAAAATATCAATGAAAAACAAAGCGGCTTATTTAATAGCCTTATTGGTCGGAATATTACTTATTACAGGTTTAACATTTTTAGGAAATGAAGCATTTGCAGAAAATGCAACGCAAGCAACCACAACTCCTGCAATTGTTACACCTCCAAATCCACAAGAACAATCTTCGGCTGAACTTACACCCCCAAGTGTAGATCCTGGTGATACTGCTTGGATGTTAATATCCACAGCACTTGTTATGTTGATGACTCCAGGATTAGCTCTTTTTTACAGTGGAATGGTAAGACGTAAAAACGCTCTTGGAACAATAATGCAAAGTTTCATAGCCCTTGGTCTTGTCACCATACTCTGGGTGCTTTATGGATATAGTTTAGCTTTTGGTCCAGATATAGGGCATCTTATAGGAAGTCTAAAATGGGCTGGATTAACAGATGTAGGACTTACTCCGAATCCTGATTATGCTGCTACAATTCCTCATCAAGCATTTATGATATTTCAAATGATGTTTGCTATTATTACTCCAGCTCTTATAACAGGTGCTTTTGCTGAAAGATTTAAATTTAGCACTTATTTAATTTTTGTTGCTATCTGGCTTACCATTGTTTATTGTCCAATTGCTCATTGGGTATGGGGAATTGGTGGCTGGATAAGAGAACTTGGTGCTCTTGATTTTGCTGGCGGATTAGTAGTACATATAAGTTCTGGTGTTTCAGCATTAGCTGCTGCAATTATAGTTGGAAAAAGAAAAGGTTATAATACTGAACCAATGCCTCCTCATAATTTAACAATGACTCTTCTTGGTGCTGCTTTATTATGGTTTGGTTGGTTCGGTTTTAATGCCGGAAGCTCTTTAGCTGCTGGCTCTCTTGCGACATCAGCGTTTGTTGTTACACATATTGCTACTGCGGCTGCGACACTCTCTTGGCTGTTTATTGAATGGATACACAGAGGTAAACCAACCGCTCTTGGTGCTGCATCAGGTGCTGTTGCTGGTTTAGTTGCAATAACCCCAGCTTCAGGCTTTGTTGCTCCATTACCAGCAATTATAATTGGACTTTTTGCAGGAATGATATGTTATGCAGCTGTTAATCTTAAAACCAAGCTTGGCTATGATGATTCACTTGATGCTGTTGGTGTTCATGGTGTTGGTGGCATCTGGGGAGCTATAGCCACAGGTTTATTTGCAACTACTGCTATTAATTCTTTTGGAGCTGATGGTTTATTTTATGGTAATCCCGATCTCCTTGTAAAGCAGTTGATAAGCATTGTTGCAGCTGCAACTTATGCATTCATTGTTACTTTCATTATCTTAAAAGCTCTTGATGTAATAATGGGACTAAGAGTTACAACTGAAGAAGAAACCACCGGTCTTGATCTTAGTCAGCATGGTGAAAGAGGATACGTGTTATAAATACATCTGTTAATACATAATTATAATGAAATGGAGGCAATATGAAAAAAATAGAAGCCATAATAAAACCTTTTAAACTTGATGAAGTAAGAACAGCCCTCAATGAAATAGGCGTTCAAGGTATGACAGTTACAGAAGTAAAAGGTTTTGGAAGACAAAAGGGAATAACAGAATTCTATAGAGAAGCTGAATACCACATTCCTTTTATTGCAAAAGTAAAAGTAGAGCTTGTTGTATCTAATGAGATTCTTGAAAAGGCGATAAATACTATAAAAGAAAAAGCTCAAACAGGTACAATCGGAGATGGAAAAATATTCGTTTCTTCAATTGATGAAGTAATAAGAATAAGAACAGGTGAAACCGGAATAGAAGCAATATAAATCGACCTTAATCAGGGATTGGTATTATACCAATCCCTGATTTTTCATTTTGAGATTTTTACTCATACTAAAGTTTGATTGATATTCCTACTTAAATATGATATTTTAGAATTTAAATACCACAATATTTAAATATTTTGAAAGGTTATATTATGCCTGGAATTTTAAAATTTTCAGAAGGAATATCAATAAGTATTCGTGCAATGCTATATCTTCTTAGTGAAGAAGATAAATTAATATCTGTAAAAGAAATAGCAACTATATTGAATGTTTCTGAAGGACATCTTGCCAAAGTTATGCAACAGCTTGCAAGAGAAAAACTTATAGACTCAGTAAGAGGGCCAAAAGGTGGTTTTAAATTAAAAAAATCAGGAAAAGAAATTAAATTAATCGATATATACGAAATTATTGAAGGACCTTTCCAAGTAAAAGACTGTGTTTTTAATCCTATTTGTGAAGGGGATTGTTCTTTAAGAAAACTGGTAGTCTCAGCCAACGAAAAATTCTTTAACTATTTTAAAAATACAACACTAGAAGAACTTTTAGACTCAACTCAATGTAAGAATAAATTTAAAGAAAAACAAAGAAATCTAATAAAAATTAAATAAAAATCTTTTTACAAATTTTATTGATTGTTTTTGCAAAAAAATACTATAATGGCCTTTATAACATATTTTTTGTTAAAGAAACTGAGTAAGAAAGGGAAAATAATCTATGACCGGATTTAAAAAATCTATGCCAGCTGCTATAATTACTCTCCAGGCTATTACAATACTTCTTATACTTTTGAAAACACCGATATTATTTGTGTTGATACCGATAGCTCTAAGTATTTTATTAATACTTGCAAATAGTTTTATAAGGATAGATGAAAATTTAGATTCAGTGTTAATCAAAATAAACGATATAATTCAGCAAAGAAGAGATTTCAATATTAAATTTGAAGTTAAGGCTTTAAAAACTTTATTTGAAAAAATTGAAAAAGCTTTTAACAAAGCCCATATATCTATAACAGATCTTGTTGAGAAGGTTTTTGAGATTCTAGATCAAGGATTGGCTGTTAAAAGGCAAGCCACACAAGGAATAGATGAATGTCAGAAAATAAAAAATTCCATTGAAGTTTCAAGTGAACAGCAAGAAAATATTTTAAGCACAATTGAAGAATTAACAGCAGCGGTAAGCGAAACAGCTGAAATTACAGAAAAAGATAACCAGAAATGTATGAAACTTTCTGATATGGCAAAAGAAGTTTCTCAAAATACACTAGAAGGGCAAAATCAAACAAAAGCTGTTAAAGCAAGCTTTAATCAGTTACAAAGTTCTTCAAAAGAACTGGAAGAACAAATGCAATTTCTTAAGAAAGGTTCTGAGTCAATAGGACACATAATTGAGACTATTCAAAATATTGCTAGTCAAACTAACTTATTAGCTCTTAATGCAGCAATAGAAGCAGCAAGAGCTGGTGAACATGGTAAGGGTTTTGCTGTTGTGGCTGATGAGGTTAAAAAACTTGCTGAAAAAACAAGTAATTCAACTGATCTAGTTAAAAATGAAATAAACAATATACAAAAAATAACTGAATTAACCATTGGTGCATCTTCTAACACGATTCATTCTTTACAGCAAAGTGAAGAACAATTTGAATTATTAAGCACAAATCTATCACATACTATAGGTCAAGTAAAAGATATGGTTGGAATAATCACAGAAATAACAGATAATTTCCAATCAACTTCTGCAAGAACACAGCAAATGAATGCTGCAATGCAGAACATAAGTAATTCTATAGAAGAAGTTACTCATCAATTATCTGATATTGATAATCAAGTTAATAAGTTTTTAGGCCAGCAAAATACATTATTAAATCTATCTAATTCTTTAATAAACATTGCTTCGACCTTAGATTCTATGGAAAAACAATATTTCTTAGATCTAAGACTCCAAGATCATAGAAAATGGGTTGGGACATTGCAGAATGCAATAGAAACAAAAAATCATAATGTTAGTTTACAACTCGATCATACATTATGTAAGTTTGGTAAATGGTATTTTTCTTACAATCCAACTTTTGAAGAAAAAAATATCTTCGAAAAAATTGATAGACCTCATCAATTAATTCATTCAACAGGTAGAAAAATACTGGAAGAAATTAAAAATGGTAACTATCAAAAAGCTCAAAATATGTTTGAAAAAGAAATATTACCTTCACTGAAAGAAGTAGAAGAATTATTTGGTCAATACAAATTATCTCTTGCGAAGGGCTAAATAAATAAGAATTTTAAGCTGATATAAAGAGCTTTCAAATAGATAAATAAAGATTAAATCTCTATTTATCTATTTTTATGTAAAGACTCACACTTTTGGTGTGAGTCAAGGACGCATCATGGCAAGTTAGCTAGCAAAAAGAATAGCAAAACAGCTGCTGTTCTTTAAAATCGTTATTTATTTGAAACTAATATATTTTCTCCAGAAAATTCTCTATCATTAATTTCATAACATTCAAAACAGCGTGCTTCATACTTTTCATCCCCTCCAACCATAATTAAAGGAGATGTTCTGTCAGCAGGTTTACCATTTATTAATCTTTGAGTTCTATTTCCAAACTCAGATCCACATTTCATGCAAATTGCAGTAAGCTTATCCACTTTATCAGCATAACAAAATAACTCACCTATTGGACCAAAAGGCTCTTCTTTGAAATCAAGATCCAAACCCGTTCCAATAACCTTCTTATTATTTTTTATAAGCTTCAAAACAACATCTACAATATCTCTTTCGAAAAATTGAAGTTCATCTATTGCTACTACTTCATCATCTTCTTCAACATAATTTAAAATTTCTAAAGCAGAGTTGATTTTTATAGCAGATTCATAAGATCCATTTCGTGATTCTATGCAACTTTCAGGAGCTCTTGTATCTATTGCCGGTGAAAATATTTTTACTTTTCTATTAGCAATTCTTGCTCTGGTAAGTCTTCTTAGTAATTCTTCAGTCTTACCACAACTCATAGGTCCTGTAATTAACTCAAATCTAAAACGTAACACTTCCCCTAACTTCATTCCTCTCATAACTATACTCAATCACAATCCTTATTAACAAAATTAATTATATAAACTTTATCCTAAATGAGAAATAAATATTTAAAAAATTTATATAAAAACTGTTACATGCTTTAATAAGAAGCAATTTCTATACGATTTTTTTCTTCTTTTAGCTTTCCTAATACCCATCCTGGAACAAAATTTTGACCAGGGACAAGCTTTTTATTACCGGCAGATCCATGGTAATCTGACCCTCCGGTAACAATAAGGCCATATTTTTCTGCCATACTGAAGTAATATTCTACCATTGCAGGAGAATGTTTTCTATGATAAGCTTCAATACCCCTTAATCCAAAACTAATAAGCTCTTTAACCAGATCGTCCATTATTTCTATATCACCTGGATGAGCTATAACAGGAATTCCGCAAGCTTCATAGATGGATTCAACAGCTTCATGAGGAGAAACTGTTTTACGTTTAACATAAGTAGGAGAATTATTGTTTATATACTTTGTGTAAGCATCAATAATATTTCTTGCCCCACCAACATTAGTTATTGCTCTTGCAATATGAGGTCTTCCTATACTACCACCTTCTATAACTAATGAACTTATATCTTCCAGTTTAATATTTATGCCTTCTTTATTTAATTTTTTTACTATTTTTTGTGTCTGATCGGCTCTTGCGTGTTGTTGATAAGCAAGAAGATCAAGAAAAGGTTTTGATGTTAAATCCATATAATAACCAAGAATATGAACTTCATAATCTTTCCATAAAGTATTTATCTCAACTCCTGGAATAATCTCTATAACTTCCTTTTCTGTTTCTTTAGATCTAAGCTCTGCTTGAGACAAAGCATGCTTATATGACAAAATATTGTCATGATCTGTAATTGATATTGCAGAAATATCAAGATCAATAGCGGTATCTACTAGTTCTTCAGGCGATAAACTGCCATCAGAATAGATACTGTGAATATGCAGATCTAATTTCACATTATTTTCCTTTCATATTTAACTTACCTCATTAATCTCATTAATATATTTAATTCTTTCAATTCTTTCAGTGCGTCCATTTTCAATATTAATTGATAATTTAATCGCATTAAGTTCTGCTTTATCGATAGGAGCAACATCATATCTTTCTGGAATATTTGTTATTAATCTTTTTATAGAATTATTGATTTCCATTCCAATTATACTATGATAAGCTCCACAATATCCAACGTCGGTAATATAAGCAGCGCCATTATATAAAATTTTCTCATCAGAAGTTTGAACATGTGTATGAGTACCAATAACGGCACTTACACCTAAATTATCAGCAAAATAACCAAGAGATATCTTTTCAGCAGTTGCTTCAGCGTGAAAATCAATGATTATAATAGGATTTCTTACTTCCCCTCTGATTCTCTTAATTTCATTTTCCAAAGCCGACCACGGAGAATCGACAGGTGCCATAAAAACTCTTCCAAGTACATTTATTATCACTATAGATGAATTCTGAACATTAAATACTCTTGATCCAACCCCAGGAGAACCTTGAGGATAATTTAAAGGCCTAACTAACTTGTCTGCCTTGTCTATATAGGTAAAAATTTCTTTTTTATCCCAAATATGATTTCCGCTGGTAAGAGCATCAATACCAATATCAAGCAATTCATTATAATTTCTTTCAGTTAATCCAAAGCCATGAGAAGCATTTTCAGCATTAGCAATTATAAAATCAGGTCTTCTTTCAAAAGACCTGATTTCTTCTGATAAAAAATTTTTAACTATTCTTCTTCCGGGTTTTCCTACAATATCACCCAGGAAAAGTACATCTAAAGTGCTCATTTCGCAATTTCAGTAGCTCTAATTTCACGAACAACGGTAACTCTAATTTGTCCTGGATATTCAAGCTCTGTCTCAATACGTTTTGCAATGTCTCTTGCAAGCTTACTGGCCGCAACATCATCGAAGATGGAAGGTTGTACCATAACTCTTATTTCACGTCCTGCTTGAACAGCAAAAGACTTTTTAATTCCAGGATAACTAGTAGCTATTTCTTCAAGTTTTTGAATTCTCTTAATGTAAATTTCAAGAGTATCTCTTCTTGCACCAGGTCTACCTGCACTCATGGCATCAGCTATTTTAACTAAAACAGCTTCAACTGTATCAGCGGTAACATCATCATGGTGGGCTTCTATGGCATGAATAATTGCTTCATTTTCTCCATAGCGTCTTGCAATTTCAACACCAAGTTCAATATGAGTTCCTTCTTGTGTTTGATCAAGAGCCTTACCAAGATCGTGTAATAATCCTGCACGTTTGGCGATATTTACGTTTGCTCCTAACTCAGTAGCAAGCATGCCTGCAAGATTTCCAACTTCTATAGAATGCTTAAGTACATTTTGACCGTAGCTTGTTCTAAAATAGAGTCTTCCCAGTGTTTTTATCAATTCAGGATGCAGATTCATAATTCCCAGATCAAAAGTAGCAGTTTCACCTTCTTTGAACATTCTTTCATCTAATTCTTCACGGGCTTTATTAACCATTTCCTCAATTCTTACAGGGTGAATACGACCATCTGTAATAAGTTTTTCTAAAGCAGTTCTTGCTATTTCTCTCCTTATAGGATCGAAACTTGATAAAACAACTGCTTCAGGAGTATCGTCAATGATTAAATCGACACCTGTAAATGTCTCAAGAGCGCGAATATTTCTACCTTCGCGTCCTATAATTCTTCCTTTCATTTCATCATTAGGAAGATTCACAACAGCAACAGTTGATTCTACAACTTGATCTATTGCACAACGTTGCATTACATTTGAAACTATTTCTTTAGCTTTTGTAGTGGCTGTTTCTTTAATGTATGCTTCATTATCACGTATTAACTGTGCAGCTTCTTTCTTTAAGTCTTCTTCAACATGTTGTAATAGTAGAGTTCTGCCCTCTTCAGCTGTTATACCAGAAATTCTCTCAAGTTCTTTAGTTTGTTTGTCTACAAGCTCAGCTAGATAGTCTTCTTTATCATAAAGTTCGTCTATTTTTTTTGCTAGTTCATTTTCTCTTTCAACGGCTGCTTGATTTTTTGACTCAAGATTTTCTTCTTTTTGAATTAATCTTTGTTCTAGCTTTGCAAGTTCTGCTCTTCTTTCACGTACTTCAGTTTCAAATTCCTGTCTTTGGTTGTGTAAAGCTTCCTTAGCAGAAATTAGAGCTTCTTTACGCTGGAGCTTGATTTGTTCCTCGGCTTCAAGAATTTTTCTTGAGGCTTCGGCTTCAACTATAGCTATTTGAGAATTTTTGTCTTTAAGTTGAAGATGTAAGTAAACTATATATATTACCGCTGCTGCTAACAATGCAACAAATATTAATATTTGACCGATGTTTTCGATTGTCCTATACCTCTTTTCTATAAAATATAAATGAGTTTCCTATTAAAAACTGAGCGTTTTCGCCAGTTAACTCTTGTTTCTACAGGACAGCCGATAAAAGAAGATATCGATCCTAGCATTATAAATAATATCACATAACACTATTTTTAAACAAACATTTTATCTTCTATTTATCGGCTGTTAAGAATTTATTTAGAAAGTTTCATATCAAAATTAGCTTAAAACTATTCTTCTACTTCATTTTCCTTATTAGAAACAGTTGTCATTTCTGACAGGTTTTCCCTAACTTTTGTGTCAATTTCTTCGAGTAATTTAGGGTTTTCCATTAAGTATTCTTTTACTTTTTCTTTACCTTGTCCAAATTTCACGTCACCGTAATTGAACCAGGTTCCTGATTTGTTAATGATGTTTGTAGTAACAGCAACATCAATTATGCAGCCAATTTTAGAGATACCTTCTCCGTAGATAATATCAAATTCAGCAATTCTGAAAGGTGGTGCTACTTTGTTTTTCACTACTTTTACTTTTACTCTGTTGCCGAATTCTTGCCCGTCTTTCTTAAGGGTTTCAATTTTTCTAATATCAAGACGTAAGCTGGCATAGTATTTAAGTGCGTTACCGCCAGTAGTAGTTTCAGGATTACCGTACACAACACCGATTTTACTTCTAAGTTGATTAATAAATATAACGGTTGTTCTTGTTTTACCAACAACAGCTGTTAATTTTCTGAGTGCTTGGCTCATCAATCTTGCCTGAAGACCCATATGAGCATCACCCATTTCGCCATCAATTTCAGCTCTTGGAACTAACGCGGCAACTGAGTCAATAACAATCACATCAACCGCACCGGATCGTACGAGTTCTTCTGTAATATCAAGAGCCTGCTCACCGGTGTCAGGTTGGCTTACTAAAAGTTCATCAACTTTTACACCTAATTTTCTCGAATATTCCGGATCAAGAGCATGTTCAGCATCCACGAAAGCTGCAATGCCACCTTTTTTCTGAGCTTCAGCAACTATATGTAATGCTAAAGTAGTTTTACCACCGCTTTCTGGTCCATAGATTTCAACGATTCTTCCTCTTGGTACTCCGCCAATTCCTAAAGCTAGATCAAGAGATAAAGCGCCTGTTGGAATAGACTCTACTGAGACTGACGCTTTATCGCCAAGACGCATAATAGAACCTTTTCCAAAATCTTTCTCAATTTTATCAAGAGCAATTTCTAGAGCTTTTTTTCTTTCTTTTGAACTTTCACTAACTTCTTGTTTTTCTACTTTTTCTTTTACAGCCATTAAATTAACCTCATCCAAGTTTTCTAATTACTAAATTTTCTAATTAATGCCTAAAATTTAGTTTAATTTATGTACAATAAAATTATACTCTAAATGCTTAATTTTCTTTATAAAAACTATAAGAAACCAGTCATATTTTGATAGCAAAAACGCTTTATTAGTCAGTTATTTCATAAAATTATAACTATGTTTCAATAATTATTTTAGTTTAGCACTAATTGTATCACAAGAAAGCTTTGTTATATAAAGTTATAAGAAATTCTAAGTTTTATTTGTGTTTATATATTTATATTTCAGTACATTTTTACTAAACTAATTTTTGAATTTTATTTTTAACTAAAATTAATGTAATTTTATTAAGCATATAAATAAATTGTTTATTTTATTATAGAATTATTAAACAAACTTATTTCAATATAAAATTGCTAAACATCAACAAAATTCAATAACTTGACAAGATGTTGTTAAATAAAAAATTAACAAATTTTCCTATTTAAAAAATATTGCTAAAATCTTATCTAGTAGAAAATAAGGATTAATAAATTTGAAAAATTATTCTCTCGTAAGACTAATAGAGCAAAACATAAAGCAATTTAAGCTTGATTTATCAGGCTACAATGTTCTTTTGCCTATGTATTCAAGAGAACCTGCTTTAATGCCTATATTGGCAAGTCTTGCAGGTGCAAAAAATGTTTATGTTCTAACAAGAGAAATTGATGCCATCAATAAAACGGCTTTCTATAAAAACGAACTAAAATTAGCATCTAATATTAACTTTATAGAAAAAGAAAATCCTCAAACTTTATCAGATCTCGATATTGTGGTAGCTGGTGAAGGAGGTTCATACATAGATAATACATTTATTTCATCTTTAAAAAAGGAATGTGTAATCTCCATACTTCCACGAAATCTTGATTTTACTCAGGCTAACGGAATTAATCTTGAAGAATGCAGCAAGAAAAAAATTTCTGTGGCATCGTTAGACCCTAATGATCAAAATCTATCACTATATAAACACATAGCTCAATTAATAGTTAAAAGATGCAGTGAAAATAATATAGATGTTCTCAGATCTCGTTTACTGTTGATAAGTAATGGGACTTTAATGGATAATATATTGAGTCATTTAAAAGCCTGTGGTAGTCAGGTTTATTGTGCAAATACTGATAGGACTCAGGATAAATCTTACATTTTAAAACATTTACCTGAAGTCGATGCCATTATAGTAGCTGACTATCCATTAAAATCAACGTTAGTTATTGGTAATGAAGGTTTTATACGAATAGATGATATTCTTACAATGAATCCTGAAATTAAGATTATCCATTTAGCTGGAAAAATGCAGATAAGTTCTTTAAATGCTAACAGAATATACTTTAAGCCTGAAAATTTGGTTCAAAATTCTTTAAATGTTAACATTAAAGAATTGGGTTTAAGAGCAGCTATAGAAATAGCTACAGCCTCCATGAAAGTTGCTGAGTCCTTAATAAAATCAAAAAATAGAAGTATACTTCCAAATGACTCTGTAGTAACATACAACATTATCAACGCTAATAGTCCTGTAGTTCTAGGAAGCGTAACCTTTTAAAAACAAAATATATTTTAGTTTAACAGTTTGTGAAGGTCGGTTGTGGGTATGAATATTTTATTCGAAGTGTTTATTTCATTAACAACATTAGGTTTGTTAATAGCTGGTATAATTAATATAATGCCTTTTATTGGAAAACAAGCTTAAAAAATAAGAAGAATAAAAGAAAGATGCTTCAAAAGCGTCTTTCTTTTGCTTTTAAAAGCAGGTTAAACGGTAATGTCTCTAGAAATTCTTAATATAAATATAAGACTGATCCGTTCCCTATTTATATTAAGAATTTTTGTCGCACCCTTAAGAGAGAAATATACTATAATATTAGATAAATAGATTTTCTAGAGAGTGAAATATTGTTTTAGCTGATTATGAAAAGAAAAGTTTTATTATTTAATCCGCCGGTGGGCTTTTATCAAAGATGTGAGGATAGATGTCAGGCAAATGTTGAGGGTAGTGCTTCTGCTACCTTAAGAGCCTGTAATGATCTTGGCTATATGGCAGCTGTTTTAAGAAAGCTTAATTACGAAGCAAAAATAATGGATTATCCTGCAGAAAAAATGAAATGGGATAATTATATTAACGATTTCAAGGACTTTATGCCTGATGTTGTTGTTATGAGTATTACTACAGCAACTATTGAGCAGGATATGGAATCTTTTAAAATTGCAAAAGAAATAAAACCCGAGGTTATAACAATAGCAAAAGGAGCTCATTTTCTAAGTTGTTCTTGTGAAGAGCTTAATAAAAACATTTATAAAGTAATGGATTTTGCACTTTCCGGGGAATCTGAATTTATAATTGAAGATTTGATTAAAACTATAGATAATAATCAACCGGTAAGAGAGGTAAAAGGGCTCTTATACTGGAACTATGAGAAAACTGAAATATTAAAAACTCTAAAACCGAATTTTAGAGATGACCTCGATTCTTTACCCTTTCCTGCAAGGGATTTAATGAAGAATAAATTATACCCAAGACCTGATACAGGAAAACCAATGGCTACAATAAGTGTTTCAAGAGGATGTCCTTCTTCTTGTATTTATTGTTTAACCCCAACAGTTTCAGGAAAGAAAGTCAGGAAAAGATCAGCAAAAAATATAGTTGATGAAATTCAAGAATGTGTTGAAAAATACGGAATAAAAGATCTCTTTTTTAAAGCCGATACTTTTACTATTGATAAAAAATGGGTAACAGAGGTTTGTGAAGAGATTCTTGTAAGAGGGTTAAAAGTAGAGTGGGGCGCAAATTCAAGAGTAAAACCCCTTGATCCTGAAACGCTAAAACTAATGAAAAAAGCCGGATGTTGGCTAATTGCCTTTGGAATTGAATCAGGAAGTGAAGAGACTCTAGAAAAAACAAAGAAAAATGCAACAAAAACAGAAGCATTACAAGCTGTTAAATGGGCAAAAGAAGCACATCTTAAAATTTCAGGATATTATCTAATAGGTTTTCCCTGGGAAACAAGCAAACACATAGAAGAAACCATTAATTTTGCGAAAGAACTGGATTGTGACTATTCAGAATTTCACATAGTAACTCCGTTTGAAGGAACCGAGCTTTATGAGCAAATAAAGGGAACAAAATTACTTGATGAAAGTGCTACAGGTCATGATACATTTATAAATCCGGTTATGAAAACTCATTATTTATCTACAAAAGAATTATTAAACTTCAAAAATAAAGCATTAAAAGAAGTTTATCTAAAGCCAGCTTACATATTTAAAACTTTAAAAGGCATTAAAAGTACGAATGAGCTTAAAAATTATACGAAATTCGGCATTAGAATGCTAAAAAATATGTTAATTAAAACAATACAAGATTAATGTAAATTAGTAACCCCAATTGATAAGTCAATAAAAAGCTTAATATAACTAAAATTTAGATGTCATTAGGAGATGATAGAGTCACTTTTTTAAGGCATCAATTCTCCCCAATAATACGCATTGTCATTGCGAGCCATAAGTCGTGACTTCCGGTAATAATCATTCTTGCGTGGCAATCTCAAAGCAGTAATCTTACAGGTAACAACTTGAGAATTTGGCTAAAGTTAATTAGTAGTTCAAGTTAAAACTATTTTTAAAAACAGTTCTAATTTATAAGAAAATTTAAAATATTTCTATAAAATATTAGGCATTTAACTTTGATGTAATATACTAAAGTTTGTATAACTTACCTGGATAAAAAACATCATATAAATGGCAAATATTTTAATTATTGAAGATAATTTCATGAATCTTGAAATGGCTAGCGAGCTTCTTAAGAACGCTGGTCACGAGATTATAATGACTGAAAATACTAAAGAAGGAATAAAATTAGCTAAATTAAAGAGTCCTGATTTAATACTTATGGATTTAAGTCTTCCTGAAATGGATGGTTTAACAGCAACTAAAATTTTAAAGCAGGATCCATTGACTAAAAATATTCCAGTAGTTGCATTTACAGCATTAGTAATGAATAGTGACAGAGAAAAAGCTTTTGGAGCAGGTTGTTCAGGGTTTATTCCTAAACCCATTGAGGTTTCAACTTTTGCATCAGTGGTTGAAAAGTATTTGAAAAATAGTAATATAGCTGAAAAAAAAACTGAACAAGAGGAAAATACAGAAGAAGAATTATTTGAAAAAGATGATTCTAATGAAGAAAAATATGAAAAACCGGATTTAAAACATAAATGGCACAAAGTTCTTATTGTTGATGATAATCCAATGAATACAGAGCTTTTAAAAGAGACTCTTGAGCAAATCGGACAAAGCTCAGTTATAGCATATAGTGGGAAAAAAGCTCTTGAAATAATTAATTCTGAAAAATTTGATTTAATTCTTCTCGATATTATGATGCCTGAAATGAGCGGTTATGAATTAATAGAGCATTTAAAGGCTAATCCTAAAACAGCTGATATCCCTGTTATATTTGTTAGTGCGCTTAATGAAACCAGTGATATAGTTAAAGGTCTAGATTTAGGATCGTATGGATATGTTACTAAACCTTATAATATCGAAGAATTAAAAGCTAAAATACTTGGAACTTTAAGAATAAAAGATCTTCAAGATCAACTTAGAACAGAATCAAGAAAACTTGAGCTCATTTATAAATTTTCTGCAGATGGAATAATTATGCTTAACTCTTCTTTTGACGTTATCTCTTGCAATAAAAAATTCGCTGAGTGGATAGGGTTACCAATTGAGGGGGTAATAGGAGAAAATTTTTGTACATTGGTCAAATGTGAAGAAAAAGGTAAAGATGATTGTGTCACATATGAGTTATTATGTGCAAATTCACTAGAAATAAATCAAAATATAACAAGAGAGATTAATTTAGAGATAAATAACAAAAAAAGAGTCATTGATATTAATTTGTCAAAAATAAACAATAATGATGCTGAAATAGAGGGATTTGTTCTCATTCTAAGAGATGTTACAGCTTATAAAGAAGTAGAAAAACAGAAAGAGACTTTCGTTGCAACATTAACGCACGATCTTAAAACTCCAATCAGAGCAGAAATAAGGGCTTTAGAATTATTGCTTAAGGGTAATTTTGGTGATTTGGCTTATGAGCAAATTGATATAATCCAAGATACTCTCAATTCAAGTAAATATATGTTCAATATGGTTGATAATTTGCTTTCAACTTATCGTTATGAAAATGGCAGTGTTAAATTAAGAAAAGATAATACAGATATTAATCAACTTATAAAAACCTGTTATACAGAATTAAAATACTTAATGGAAGACAAAAAGCAAGATATTATCTTTGATTTTGGCAAAGAAGACCTTATAGCTTATGCTGATGAACTGGAAATTAAAAGAGTAATAATGAACCTGCTTTCAAATGCAATATTTTATACTCATGAACAGGGGAAAATTATTGTTAAAACAAATTTTGATGATAAAGAAATAAGAGTTTCTTTTATTGATAATGGAAAAGGAATTTCACAAGAGGATATCTCTAATTTGTTCAGTAAATATACGAGTTATGCAAAAAAATTCAGGCAAGTTGGAACAGGTCTTGGTCTTTATCTATGTAAACAGGTTATAAATGCTCATGGGGGAAATATTCTTGTAGAGAGTATTGAGGGAAAAGGTAGCAATTTTACTTTTTCGATACCTGTTATCCAGAACAATAATCTAGCTGGTTAATGTAGAACTCAAATTTTGCCTTTAAAGTTTATTAACTAATGGAATGACCGAATTATTAGTTAGGTCTATTATTAAAAAAAATTTATATTTTGATAGATATGAAAGGGGTCTCAAATGGGTGCTCATAGTAATGTTATTAAGCAAAAACTAGAATATTTATCAAAACTTCCTGAAACTGATTATCCATTTATCAGTTTATATATGAACATACATTCTCATCAATTATTTGAACAAGCAGAAAAAAACAGAATTTTTCTAAAAGATTCATTTGGAAAATCCTTTAATCAGCTAAAAAGTGAAAGCAATAGGGATAAATGGGTTACTTTTTTAAATGATGAAAAGAAAATTATTGATTATATTAACAATAATCTTGATAGCAGGGCACATGGAGTGGCCATTTTTGCTTGTAACAGAATGGGTATTTTTGAGGTATTTCAATCTTTAATGCCTTTTGATAACAACTTTATTATTGATACTTTCCCTCATTTAAGGCAATTGGCATATCAAATTGATGAATATGAAAATACGTTAGTGATAATGCTGGATTCGAAATATTCAAGAATATTCAATGTAAAACTAGGTGGTTTTGTTATAAATGAATTAGATACAGAAAGTATGGTTCATAGATTTCATGAGCAAGGGGGATGGGCTCAGGCTCGTTATGAAAGGCATATAGGAAGTCAAATTCATCATCATTATGAAGAAGTAGCCAAAATAGCAATAGAATTTTTGGATAAAGAGCATTATGAAAATGTTATTTTAATTGGACAGCATCATGAAATTAAGATGTTTCAATTAGATTTACCCAAAAGAGTTAATATGAAAGTAATAGATATAGATTCTCTTCAAAGAAGAGAAAACATAAACGATATTCTAAAAACCATTACAGAAAATCTTCGACAAACAGAAAAAACCAGAGAACTAGATACAGTAAAAGATATTATTGAAAAAACACAGGGGGGAGGAGTTGAAACACTTGGAATGCAAGATACGATAGAACTTGCAAAACAAGGTCGAGTTGGTGTCCTAGCTACGGTGAGGGATCTTGTATTTAATGGTTGGAAATGCGGTGAATGTCTTTATGTATCAAAAGATCAGCACCATGGTGCCTGTCCTGTATGTAATGGAGATATGAAAGAAACGGATCTTGTTGAAGAAGCAATAAAATTAACTTACAAAAATGGTGGATTAGTAGAGCTTGTTGAAAATGAAGCTGCTGTAGAACTAAAAAAACACGGTGGAATAGGGGCTTATTTAAGATATTAATCACAACAAGTACTAATAATCTTTTTTAATCCATATTTTCTTTTTACATATTCAACAGATTCATGATATTCATCATTTGGAGTTCCTGCTCCTAAATGAAAACACTCAAATTGAACAACTTTTGTATCTATTCCAAAGTTTTTTCTTGCATAAATACAAAAATCTTCTGCATACATATGAAATTTTAGATTTTCGTCAAATCTTAAATTAAACCTGGTTATCAAGGAAGAATGGACTATAATGCAACAACAATCAAGAGTTTCAACTCTTTCAGGCTTTTTAAGTTTTTTTCCGTTTTTTCTAAAATCAGAGCTATTATCTCCCTGATGGATTTCTCCAATAAAAAATCTTTTATAAGTAAATAATTTAGAATTTCTAACGAATAAACCTCTCTTAAGTTTTGCTCCAACAGCTCCGCAGATAAAATTTTTATCCAGAGTGCAAAGTTTCGAGAGAGGATCTTCCATAAAACCAAAATCCTGATGACAAAATATTATCCAGGAATCATCATTAGGCTGAAGGCTATTGATAAAGGAGTTGTATCTGGTTGAAATACCTATATTTTTACTAGTATTATCAAAAATAGTTAAGGAATAATGGTTTATATTCTTATTGTTTCTGATTACGGTATTATAAGTATCGAAATTATTTACTATAGAGACAACTTGAATTTTATTAGATAAAACATTTTCATTCATTAGTACAAAAACCTAAAAAATTATACTTTTACTTCAAAAGCCATTTGGACTCTTTGAAAGGCTTTTGGTGAAAAGAACCTTAAAACCAGATATCTTAAATAATAAATTATAAATAAAGTTTTAGCTATTTTCGCTGCTTTTTTTCCGTAACAAACCTCAAAAAATAATATATTACTCTCTAAACGCATTTTCTCCACAGTAATAGGTTTGTTTGTTTTATTTGCAGACACTCCACCAAAGTGAATTATCTTTGCATCAGGAATAAAAAATATTTTATATCCGTTTTTTTTAATTCTAAAACATAATTCTGCTTCTTCACCAAACATAAAAAATCTTTCATCAAAAAGACCGGCTGTATCAAGTGCTGATTTTCTCAACATCATATCAGCACCAATAATAAAATCGGTTTCATAATTGTCATTAGTTTGATCTAACTTGTATGATTTTTCTTTTAATAATTTTTTCTTAAAAATTTCTTTGAAACGTTCTTTTCTTGAAATTATATTAAAGCCAAGGCATTTCTTGAATAACCAGGGTAAAGTATCAAATTCTCCAACAGATCCCTGTAAAGTCATATCTGTGTTATATAACTGACCTCCGCAAGCACCAACACTGGTATTTTCAGGGTTTTCCATAAAATCGAACATTATTTTAAGAGCATTATTAACTAAGACAGTATCAGTATTCAGTAATAATACATATTTTGAATCTGTTTTTCTTATAGCAAGATTATTTGCTCTGCCAAAACCAAGATTTTCCTTGCTTTCTATAAGATTTACCCGGGGAAATTCTTCTTTTATCATCTCAATAGATCCGTCTATTGAGGCATTATCCACAACCCATACATCAAAATTCAGATCCTGAGTCTTGTCAAAAACAGATTTAATACAATCTCTAGTTAAATCCTTAGTATTGTAACTTACTAATATTACGGATAAGTCCATTTTAACCTTTAAAAATTGATTAATCTTAAATAATAATTGATCTTATCATGGAGATTTAAGATTAATCAATTTTTATGTGTGTTTTGGCAAAATAATCTTCACAGGAAAACCTCCTAATTTTTAGTAGGAGGTTTTTAGACTTTTTGAAAAGTTAACGGTTAAATCAATTAATACTGAACCATTGAGGTAACTTTAATATCTTCAGGAAGTTTTTCTCTTCCGTTTAAGAAAGATAATTCAACGACAAAAGCTATCCCAGCAGTAACACCACCGACTTTTCTGACTAATTCACAAGCAGCACCTGATGTTCCACCTGTTGCCAGTAAATCATCAATAATTAAAACTTTTTTACCAGGCTCAATAGCATCACTATGTATTTCTACAGTATCAGTACCGTATTCAAGCTCATATGAAACTTGCTCAACAGCAGCAGGTAACTTGCCAGGCTTTCTGATTATAACCAGGCCAGCTCCAAGCTTGTATGCTAATGGAGCACCAAAAATAAATCCTCTTGATTCAATTCCTGCTACATAATCTATACCTGCATCTTTATATTCATTAGTTAGATAATCAATAATTCTGCTAAAAGTTTCAGGGTCTTTTATAGCTGTAGTTATATCTTTAAAAACTATTCCAGGTTTTGGAAAATCAACAACATCTCTAATCTTAGCTTTAACCAACTCGGGCATTAATATCTCCTCCCTCTAATTTTTAAGCAACAATAATAATATTCACTAAAAATTTTGTTTTCTCAAGAATTTTTATTAAGCCTGCTTAATTATAATTATGTAAGATATGTTAAAAAACTAGGCTGGTCACTAATTTTTAGTTGATAAAAAATGTTAACTAAATATACCCTCCAATCTTATGAAGGTAGATTATTATAAATTTATTGGTTGAAAAATTTTTCCCTGAAAAGAGTTTCTTCTTTCTAATTCTCTATCAATTTGGTTTAAAATTTTAAACTTTTCAGGCAACCATCTTGGAGCAACTAGAATTTCTTTTAAACCATTTCCTGCAATTCTATGAATAGTGACCTCAGGAGGAAGGATTTCAAGAAAATCACAAACAATATCAACGTATTCTTCAGTTGATAATAATCTAATTTCATTATTTAAAAACATTTTTTCAAGTCGAGTTCCCTTTAAAACACAAAGAAGATGAATTTTTACTCCATTAATCCCACTATCAGCCAATATTTTGGCTGTTTCAATCATGTCTTTTCTTGTTTCTCCAGGAAGTCCTATAATTACATGTGCACAAATATTAATATTTTTATTTTGGGTTATTTTAACCGCATTTATAAAATCCTGAGCCGTATGTCCTCTGTTTATAAACTTTAAGGTTTTATCATGTATGGATTGTAAACCATATTCAACCCATACATAATGATTATCAGTATAAGAACTTATTAAATCTATTTTTTCTGTATCTATACAGTCAGGTCTTGTTCCAATAGATAAACCTATTACATCTTTATGTTGAAGAGCTTTATCATAAGTAATTTTTAAATGTTCTAATGAACCATAAGTATTAGTATAAGCCTGAAAATAAGAAATAAATTTCTTAGCTTTAAACCGTTTTTTTAATCGTTCTATACCTGTATTAAGCTGTTTATCTACAGGTAATAAATTACTATGAGCTTTTGAAAAAGAACCGCTTTCATCACAAAAGATACAACCCCCATAAGATATGGAACCATCTCGATTTGGACAACTAAAACCAGCATCAAGGGTTACTTTATAGACTTTGCAGTCAAAAAGTTTTTCAAGATGCTGGCTATATTGATTATATCTTTTACTTGAATTATTTAAACTCATTCATTTTCATTAACTTCTTGATCTTCTCTAGGTGGATATACATAATGTTCTCCACATTTAGGACAAATTACTTCTTGAGTCTGACCTTCTTCTACTTTTGCTACTTCAAATAGAGTTTTACATCCTGATTGTACACATCTGATTGCCCAGGCTGGTCTTATAATTCTAGCCATAAATTAAACCTTTCTGTTTTTGTTCTCTCAATAATACTATACAAAATATTACCAGATTTTTTACTTTCTATAAAATTTTGTTGCTTAATAAATGTTAATCATAAAACATTGATAAAGCTGAAGCAGTATATGGGTTAAAAGTTTTCAAATAAAAGTTTCTTAATAAATAGGAAATTTTTTCTATGATTTGTTTTTACATGTAAAGTTAGATGTTAATAAAGTTGATTCTATTTTAAAACTCTTTTATTATAATTAAAGTCGTCAGAGTCTACAAAATATTAATTACTGGACTGGAAGAAGAGGTTAAGGAAGAAAAATGAAAACTAATACTATATATAAATCAGGTATCTCAAAAGAAAGGATAGCGGCTTTGGAAGAATTATTATCAGATAATGCTGTACCATACGATTCATCACCAGGAGTGTACGTAAGGTCTGATAAAGATCGTGAATTAGATATTTTATGGCAAGGGTTCAAGATTAATTCAAAAGAAGAAAGAACACCTGGTATTTACCTTACAATAGGTTTTATCACAGGCGCTATTTGTATGTTTCTGATGAGTTTAATTCTTAATCTGGGGAATCCTTCCAAAGATAGTATTTCAGACTTAAATTTATGGAAAAAAAGCAGTACAGAGGTTAAGCAAAAAGTTGCAACACCTGTAACCATCACTCCTTCTACACCAACAAGCCAAAATACTTATACTAAAACAGAAAAATATGCTGTTCAAGAAGGCGATACGCTTGAAAAAATCTCTTTAAGGTTCTATGGAACTCCTGATCCTGTAAAAATTGAGCAAATTCAAGCAGCAAATAATATGAATAATCCTAATGAACTTCAGATTAATCAAGAGTTAATAATTCCTTTAGAGAACTAAATCAATAATTCAAATTAAAAGATCTCTCCTAATCAGGAGAGATCTTTTAATAGATAAACAAATATTACATTTATCCTCCAACTGTCCTATTTTTTTCTCAGGGAGAATGATGTTTTATTTTAACTAATGTATTATTAAATTAATAAGACTTTGCGGGAAAAGGAAATTGGAAAGACTTAAGAAAAATATTAAGAAAACTCTAATAATTTTCTTTACCTTGAATCTTTTATTAGCTCAAGGAAATTTTAGCTTCGCTCAATCTATTGAAAATTCTTCTAAAAGTCTTCAAGGAACAATTGAGAAAACTGAAGATAAAGAAGAAAAAAAACTTTTTACTGGTGAAAAGCAGGAATTAGAAAAAGGTACACGGTTAAAAATGACTGTTTCACAAGTAATAAGCTCTGGATATAGCGAAGAAGGTGATGAATTTTTTGCAGAAGTAACAAATGATTTAAATGCACCTGGAGGTATACTTATTCCTGCAGGGACAATTGCTCATGGTAAAGTCTCAAAATTAAGAGGAACTAAGCGTTTAGGTAGGGATGCTTACATAACAGTAAATTTTGATTATCTTGTAACACCTGACGGGCGAGAAATTCCTATAGAAGCTTCTATGACGACAAAAAGACATCCTGTTACCTCTGCTGCTAAAGTGGTTCTTGAGGATACAGCTTATACTATGGCAGGTGGTGTAATAGGGGGATTTCTAGCTCTTAAGTTTCTTGGGCTTGGCGCTGCTATGGCAAGTCATGGTTATACAGTAGCAGGTGGAGCGGGAGTAGGAGCTTTAGTTGGAGTTACAGCTTCTCTTGCAAGAAAAGGTGACGAAGCTCTTATTGCTCCAGGGGATGAAATAAATGTTCATGTGGCATCACAAATAGAACTTCCTGTTATGTCGGAAGAAGCACTTAAAGATGAAGAAAAACAAATGGAAGGTCTTGATGTAAAAATTACTGAATATATGATAGAAAAAGATCCTTTCGGAGAGCCAAACACAATTACATTAACTTTAAACGTTGATAATAAAACCCGTAGAACATTTAGCAGTTTTGATATGGCTTTAGTGAATGACTATAATTCAGTTTATTATCCATCTCCATTTGGAAATACTGATTTGTGGTTCCATAAGATTACTCCAAATACAAAAATGACTGGAAAATTATCTTTTGCTGTTGATAATCCAAAGAGAAAACACTGGTTAGTTTTCTATGACACAACTTCAAGAAAGGTTTTGGCAAAAATTTCCATAAAGAATGCAGAAAGAATGTTGAAAAAAGAAAAAAACAAAAAAAGTTAATCATTTTTTAAAAAATTATAAGAAAACCCCTCTTAATTAAGAGGGGTTTTTGCTATTGATATCTAATTCCTGCTTTTTTCATTCTCTGAATAACTTCTTTTAATTTTTCTTCACCTACAGTAAGAGCTATTCTAAAGAATCCTTCACCTGATTCTCCCCAACCATTTCCTGGAGGAACAATTATATGAGCTTTTTCAAGCATCAGTTCGGAAAAATCTACTGAACTCATTCCTTTTGGAGTAGGAATCCATAAATAGAAAGTTGCTTTTGAAGGTTTAATGTTCCAGCCTAATTCTTTTAATCCTTCAATCATAATGTCACGACGTTTTTGATACAGTGTATTTAATTGATCTATTTCAGATTGAGGACTTCCTAAAGCATTAATACCAGCTTTTTGAATAGCTTTAAATATACCACTATCAATATTATTCTTGATAATACCAAGAGCATTCATAGGTTCAGCACCACCGGCTGCCCAACCTATTCTCCACCCGGTCATGTTATATGTTTTACTGTGTGAGAAAAACTCTATACAACGTTCTTTTGCTCCTTCAACTTGCAAAAAGCTTGGTGCTACATATCCATCAAAAGTCATTTCACAATATGCCTGATCGTGACAAATTAAAATATCATATTTTTTAGCAAAATCAACAACTTCTTTAAAATATTCAAGGTTAGCTACAGCTCCGGTTGGATTGTTTGGATAATTTAAGAAAATTAATTTAGATTGTTTTGCTATATCTTCAGGAATTTTATCTAATTCAGGAAGGTAGTTATTTTGTGGATTTATTGGCATAAAGTAAGGAGTTCCTCCGGCTAAAATAGTCGCATTTCTATAAACAGGGTAAGCCGGATCAGGAACTAGTGTATAATCGCCGGGATCAACAAAAGCGAAAAACACGTGGGCAATACCTTCTTTAGAACCAATCAAAGCTAATATTTCATTATCAGGATTAAGATTTACATCAAACCTTTGCTTCATCCATTCAGCACAAGCAGTTCTAAAACCTGATGTTCCTTGATAAGGAGGATAATTATGAGTTGAAGGATCATCAATTGCTGTATGCATTTCTTCAACTATATGAGGAAATGTTGGAGTATCGGGATCTCCGACTCCAAGATTTATAATATCGTATCCTTTTGCTTTTGCAGCATCTACTTTTTTATCAATTTCAGCAAATAAATATGAAGGTATTCTGTCTAATCTTTTGGATAATCTCATACTTAGAACTCCTCTGTTTTCTGTCTTCATCGAAATATTAGATTAAAAATTAGATTAACATAAAACTGAACAAAATAAAAAAAGGACATAACTTGTCCTAAATGGGGGTTATACATGAGTGTTTATCGAAGTTTTTTAAAAATTATTCCATCAATCCTAATAAATTTTACCCTTTTAGCCCGTTTGTTTTGTTTCATCTCCCAATAATATAAAAACAAAAAACAATTGATAATTGTCCGATAAGCATGTATGTGTAAGAAAAAGGACTTTAATATAATTAAAACCATTGATATTAGAGAATATAAGACTAAAAACACATGCTGATATATAGAAAATTTTATGTAATCATTATATTCTTTTAAGATAAAGAAGATATCTTGTATATATAACAACAATATATAAAAAGTTTGTTTTATTATGATATTAGAGCTTAATAAATTGTAATAAAAAGAGTGATGATAGATTTATTCTGGTTATTAAACTATTTATAAGCTATAAAAGTTTAAAATTATAAATTGTACGATAAATAACAAGCAGAAGTTATATAAATAAAGATTAATAAGATTTTATACCTAGTTATAATGTTATCTGGTCTATTTTTTCTGTTATTCTTCCACTCCAATTTCTATCGCCAATTTCTTGAGCTAAAGATAAAGATTTTCCATATAAGTTTGTAGCTTTATCAAATCGACCATTTTTTAACATAATATCCCCGGCTTGTTCATAGCTTTTTGCACAACCTGAACAGTTTCCTGCTTCTGAATCAATCTTTATAGATTCTTTGTAATAATTGAGAGCTTTTTTATCGATACCTAAATCTCTAAATACTCCGGCTACATTACTTAAAATAGAAGCCTGTCCCGTTTTATCAGCTTCATTTTTAGCTAACCCAAAGGCTAATTTATAGTAATTTAAAGCTTTTTTATAGTCTTTTTTTACTGTATAGATGTTTCCAATACTGTTTAAAGTTTGTGCCTGGTCTTTTATATTTTCTGTTTCTCCATCAAGAGCTAGAGCAGCGTGATAGTGATCCAAAGCAGGATCAATTTTGCCTAGATCATCATAAATAGAAGCCATATTATAATAAGCTTTTGCCTGAGTTTCTTTATCCCCGGAGATTTTAGCAAGAGTTGCAGCTTTATTGTAGTTTTTAAGAGAGTGAGAGAGGTTATTTTTTTCATCAAAAATATAAGCTACATTCAAAAATATTTTAGCTTGAGTATTCTTGTCATCTATTTTTTGAGCAAAGATTAAAGCTTTTTTTCCTTCAGATAAAGCTTTTGCATAATTACCTTTATCAATAAGTTCTTCAAAGTTGCTATATAAATTTTGTAATCTGATATTTTCCAGTTTTGAAGGTGTTTTTTGTGTAGTTATTTGAGGAAGAGGATTATTTACTTCAGATTTTGTTTGTATTTGAGGAGATTGTTCCTGTTGTTGAGAAAGAATTTCTTTAGTGTTCTTTTCAACAGACGGTTTTTCTTCTGTTTTTTCTATTTCCGGGATAGATAAATTATAATCCACTTTTTGTAAGAAAATGGCGTTTATCCAATTAGTTACTACTTTAGAATGTCTATTTAAAGTAGAAGTTATATATTCATCAAGTATTTCGGCTGAACTTCTTAAATTCGATTTAATAATAGCTTGAGAGGGAGAAGGTTTCTTAGCCTGAAGCTCAACTAATTGCAGATATCCCGATACTTCTTTTTCTACATCTTCAGGAGAGCCAATAGCGCTTAGTGTACTGCGAAAATCAGTAAGAATTTGGTTAATATTAACTTTCTCTGCTTTATAATCAATAGCAGATTTATAAGCCTGACCGGTTGAAGAATTATTATCTTCAAGAGACTGATTTTGTCCAGGTTTCTTGGACTGTTCAGGATCTTTGAAGACATTTCCAACAGGTTTATGCTTTATTTGGGGGGTAAAAGGCTTTGTGTATGCCGGATAAACACCAGGATATAACGTAGTAACCGCCTTCTTTCTGAATTAAAAATAACTCTCTCTTAGCTCCTCTACTTTATACATCGGCTAAGATAAATTAAAACTTTAAGAAAAATCAGGCTTTTTTCTACTGTGTTTGAATGATTTTTTAGAAGAACCATTCCTTTTGCTAATTTTAATGATGTTTTTGTTATAGTCAAAGATTCTCTTCTCTTTGGCATTCCAGGGTATTTCATACTATTACAAGCTATCAATCCTTCCAATTACATTAATAAACCTCTTTTACAGTAGGAACTTAAATTTTAAGGTGCGTCCTATAATAAGTCTCTTATTTTTAAAGTCTTTTGTGTTATAAAAGAATAAATAAAGACTGGATTGTAATATCAGAGAAAGGATATAAAGTGTTAAGAGCTGGAATTGTAGGATTACCAAATGTTGGTAAATCAACTTTATTTAATGCATTGACTTCAAGTAAAAATGCAGAATCTGCTAATTATCCTTTTTGCACTATTGAACCGAATGTAGGTGTTGTTAGTGTACCGGATGAAAGACTCTGGATACTTAAAGATATAGCAAAAACAAATGTAGTAATCCCAACAGCAATAGAATTTGTTGATATAGCAGGCCTTGTTAAAGGGGCAAGCAAAGGTGAAGGACTTGGAAATCAGTTTCTAGGTCATATTAGAGAGGTTGATGCTATTATTCATGTGGTTCGCAGCTTTTTAGACGAAAATACCATTCACGTAGCAGGAAAAATAGACCCAATAAACGATATTGAAACAATTAATATGGAACTAGCTTTAGCTGATCTTAATACCGTTGAAAAAAGAAAAGACAGAATAGCAAAACAGGTTAAATCCAGGGAAAAAAATGCTATCATCGAAGATTCTGTTATAGACAAATTAATTGAACTTTTAAGTGAAGGTAAGCCTTTTTCAATTGATTTATTTAACGAAGAAGAATTACCTTTCGTTAAAAACTTACATCTATTAAGTTGTAAGCCTGTTATTTATGCCGCCAATGTTTCAGAAGCTGACCTTGTAAAAGGAACAAATGAGTTTGTGGAAATGGTAAAAGAATATGCAAAAACTCATCAAGCTCAAGTTGTTGTTATTAGTGCACAAATAGAATCTGAATTAGCTGAATTATCCCCTGAAGAAGCAAAAGACTTCATGGAAGAACTTGGTGTTGATGATTCAGGCATAAATAGAATGATCAAAGCTGTGTATGAACTTCTTGGTTTAAGAACATATTTTACAGTGGGAGAAAAAGAAGTAAGAGCATGGACAATAATAGCAGGAACTAAAGCTCCTCAAGCAGCAGGGGTAATTCATACCGACTTTGAAAAAGGATTTATTAGAGCTGAAATCACCGGTTATAATGATTTTGTTAATGCCGGTTCTTATGTTGTTGCAAAAGAAAGAGGTGTTACAAGACTGGAAGGCAAAGAATATATTGTCCAGGATGGTGATATAGTTCATTTCAGGTTTGCGGTGTAATTAAATTAGTAGCACAACAACGTAAACTTATAGCTTTAAATTAAGTCCATCCATTTCAAAGAATACAGCGATGACTTAGGTTGGGTAATGGATATTACCATTAAATTTCGTTGAAATTGATTTTAATACTTAAATCTTACTTCTTCTAATTATCTAAAATTTAGATTAAAATGTTATTATAAAGCTTTGTACAACTTAATTAGCATTAATAAAATAAAGGTAAAAAATTTGTTTGAGCGTTTTACGGAAAAAGCCATTAAAGTAGTTACTTATGCCCAGGAAGAAGCAATCAATGCCAAACATTCTAAGCTTTATCCAGAACATATTTTGCTTGGAATTTTAAGAGAAGGAACCGGAATTGCTGCAAGATTTTTAAGAGCATCAGGTTTAAATCCGGAAATTTTGAGAGAAAAAATCAGCAAAATAATTATAATAAAACAACAGGAAAAAATTTCTGTTGAGAATTTACAATTCAGTTCTGCTACTAAGAAAGTATTAAAAGAGGCCTGGGATGAAGCAAAAGCCCTAGGTATAAACTATATTAATTCAGAACACTTATTCTTATCTCTTTTAAAAGAGAATAATGTTTCTATAATAAAACTTTTGGATGAACTTGATATTGATAAAAACAGAATTAAAACCAGTGTGCTAAGGGTTATTGAGAAAAAATCAAAAGTATCTTTTCACCCTGAAGCCAGTCAAAAAACTCTTCCTTCTAAATTAAGCTTTTTTTCTATTCCTTCTATTTTTGAAGAAAAAGATTCCTTACAAATAATGACCTCTGCTCAGGAAAAATTAAAAAATACAAATTTTGAAGCACTTGGAACAGAGCAAATATTTCTTGCAATGCTTGAAGATAAAGAGTCACCTTTATATGCATTACTTGAAAACGAAGGGATAACAATTGAGAAATTTCAGGAGAAATTAAATTCCCTGAATTCCAGAAAAGCAGAATACAGTTATAATGAATGTTTATTTACACCTGGGACGTTCTTTGCAATAAGTTCGGCTTATGAGCTCGCAAAAGAACTTGGATCTTCCTCGATAAAACCCGAACATATTATTCTTGGATTATTAAAAGAAAAAAAAGGTATTGCTTATGAAATTTTGGAAGAATTAAATATCAATACCAATAATTTGTACAACAAAATTATTAATCCTATAGAAAAACAAAAACCCGTTACTCTAACTATTCTTAGACTTGCAAAAGAAGAAGCAAGACGATTAGGGCATAATATGGTCGGGACAGAGCAGATATTACTTGGTATTCTAGGAGAAGGAACGAGTATAGGTGCTATTGTTCTTAAAAAACTCGGTATAACTCTAAAAGATGCCAGAATTGAAACGGAAAAACTTATAGGATATGGTGACAGATATTCTGAAAAAGAGTTAATTTTTACACCCAGAGTTAAAAAACTTCTTGAAATTGCCTGGTCAAAGGCTAAAAAATTCAATCACCCAAGAATTGAGTCTGAGCATCTTTTACTTGGAATAATTAAAGAAAAAAAATGCATGGCGATGAAAGTCCTGGAAAATTTTGGTGTAGATGTGCTTGAGATTAAACAAGGAATCTTAAAAGCAATAGAAGAAAAAAATTACAATTTATCAAATATAGAAGAAGTATAAAATAATTACCATTGTGTAGGTAATGAAAAGCAGAAAGTTGTGCCGATACCAAGCTTGGTATCGTACCAGATTTTACCGCAATGAGCTTCAACGATC